>ERZ778515.93-NODE-93-length-75613-cov-6.241933_pt1 | contig 75613 bp, 69 predicted proteins | sample MGYA00510343_ERZ778515 | MGnify/ENA primary metagenome ERZ778515 (study PRJEB29527, sample SAMN07138965) | mouse gut metagenome | material: feces | host: mouse | place: China:Nanjing | collected 2016-01-25 ...
ACCGTGTGGCGGAGGACGAGGGGCTGAAACAGTCGCTCAAACGGTACGCCATTGAATCGGGCGCGATTACCGAGCGTGTTTACCGTAAAGAGATGGAAATGCCTGTCGAAGATATGAAGCGTTTTTTAGACGGAATTTTACATATCTACGATGAGGGACGCACAAAGGTTTCTATGGGCGACCTTTTCGGGATAGTAGCGGAAGCCGAAGCAAGGCTTACCGAAAAAGAAAATTCCGTGGCACCTTGACAATTAAAAATGCCGATTGAAACCAATCGGCACAAGTGACACTATTACTTTACGCACACCATAGTCATAAGTCCCGATTGCCACGGATAGAAAGGAGAAATTTTATCTATGGCAAAAGGTTCTGTAAGAAAAAAAGGCAAAAAGTGGTACGGACGTTTCTATATCGAAGATGAAAGCGGTCGGAAAATTCAAAAGGAGTTTGCGGGAACGGAGAGCAAAGCCGAAACGGAAGCCATGCTCCGTAAGGCGATGGAGGACTACGAGGAAAAGAAATTCGTGGCAAAATCCGAAAACGCCACGGTGGGAATGCTGTTGGATATGTGGGTGGAGGAAGAACTAAAGCCCGGCAACCTCAGCAACGGAACGGTCATGGCGTATCAAGGAACAGTCAACCGTATCAAGCAGCACCCTATCGGCAACCGAAAGCTGAAAACCGTTACAGCCGACCATTTGCAGGCGTATATGGACTTCCTCAGCTTTGGCGGGACAAATCCCGACGGCACAACCGCAAAAGCACTCAGCAAAGGGTATCTGCGTTTATTCTCGGCAGTTCTGCAAGGAGCTTTCCGCTTTGCGGTATTCCCGAAAAGGCTGATTTCCTTTAATCCCATGCAGTATGTGGTATGGCGGGGCAAGAAAGAGGATTATGACCTGTTCTCGGACGAGGACGGGGAAACGACTTCCACGCCCACACTCAGCCATGAGCAGTATTTGAAGCTGGAGAAATTTCTGAAAAAGAAAGACAATCCCGCTTTGCTGCCCATTCAGATTGCTTACTACACGGGGCTTCGCATTGGCGAGGTCTGCGGCTTGACTTGGCAGGACATTAACCTTGACAAGCAGTATCTTACGGTACGCCGCAGTATTCGCTACAACGGGGCAAGGCACAAGACCGAGATTGGGGCGACAAAACGGAAGAAAGTCCGCACCGTGGACTTCTGCGATACGCTGGCGGCAATCCTCAGAGCAGCAAAAACCGAACAGCACAAAAACCGCTTTCAGTACGGGGAACTTTACAACCTCAACTACTATGTCGAGGTAAAGGAAAAGGACCGTACTTACTACGAGGTTTACAGCCTGCCGAGGACAGAAGAAACGCCCGAAGGCTACAAGGAAATATCCTTTGTCTGCCTCAGACCTGACGGAGCGTATGAATCGCCGAGTACGGTAGGGATTATGTGTAGGACAGCAAGCAAAAAGGTTGAAGGATTAGAGGATTTCCATTTCCATATGCTCCGCCACACATTTACAAGCAATCTGCTTTCCAACGGAGCAGCGCCAAAGGATGTGCAGGAGCTTCTCGGACACGCCGACGTCAGTACCACGATGAACATTTACGCCCACGCTACAAGGGAAGCGAAGCGTACTTCTGCAAGACTGCTGGATAAGGTAGTCGGCGGAGAATAAAAATTTGCCCTTGTTTCGGCTCGTAAGGGCAAAAACAAGGGCAGATACATAAGGCTGGAACACAAAACAGGCGAAACGCCTTGAAAATACGGCGTTTTTAGAGGGTTGAATAGATAAATAGTAATTTTAACGGCAATGCTGTTCTTTTTGGTTACGGTGCCTTGCAGACAGATATTCCATTTATCCGAGGTTACGGAGGTGCGTCCGGCAAGCGCTTTCCCGCCTGCCTTTGGCATGTTGTTTGGGGGGTGGGGCGCTTTGGGCTGTGCAATCGGAAATCTGGCGGCGGATTTTTTATCGGGTTACGCCGCAGAAATCTGTGTACCCGGATTTTTGATACAGTTTCTTTACGGTTATCTGCCTTATGTGATGTGGTTTGGTATTAAAAAGAACGGGACGAATACGGTTATCCGCATGAAAAATGTGCGCTACGTCATAAAGTATATCTCGATTGTATTTGTGGACTCTCTTTTTATGGCGGTAATGCTGGGTGCACTTTTGCAAATTACGGGAATGGGAAGACTCTTATCTTCTGCTACATTACTTTTATTTTTTAATAATCTTGTTTTTTGTCTGATACTGGGAATTCCCATTATTATTTTGGCTGGTCTTTGTGTGGAGCAGGAAAAAGGGAGGGTCCTTACCCTAAATGTACGTTTTGTGCTGATTTTTTTACTGCTCAGCGTGGTATCGGCAATTCTGATGGGCGTAGCGTCTTATGGAGAAATGTATCATTATGTAGCGGATAAAATGGCGCTCTGGAACAGGGTTTATATACGCGTGTCCGTGGACTTCTTTACCTTGTGCGGCATCTGCGTCTGTTTTCTCTGGTATTTGGAAAAAAATATCACGGTGCCGATTGAACGGCTGGCACAGCTTGCCGGCAATTATGCGGACAGGAAAAAAATAAAAGAAAAAGAAGGGAGGGAAATTGCGGAAGAGGATAGTAACAAAAAATTGCAGAATGAAGAGCTGGCAGCGGTATGTGACGAGCTTGGCAGCCTGCACGGAGAAACCGGACATCTTGCCGTCGCGTTAAAGAAAATGATGCAGGACGTGGAGTATTATATTGGCGATATTACCCGCATTACGGCAGAAAAGGAGCGGATTCATGCAGAGCTGCAGGTGGCTTCCCAAATGCAGGCAGATATGCTGCCGGATTCAAAAAAAGTTCTTGCAGGCAGCAAGGCGTTTACCTTGTGTGCGAGGATGCTTCCGGCAAAGGAGATGGGAGGCGATTTCTATGATTTTTTTATGATAGACGAGGACAATCTTGCTTTTCTGGTCGCAGATGTTTCGGGAAAGGGCGTGCCGGCAGCGCTGTTTATGGTGGTGGCAAAGACCCTGTTAAAAAACCGGACAAGGAGCTCCATATCTGCAGCGCAGGCATTTACGGATGCCAATGAAGGCTTATGTCAGGACAATTATCATGATATGTTTGTGACTGCATGGATGGGTGTGCTGACATTATCAACGGGCAGGCTGGTATTTGTAAATGCAGGTCATACAAGACCGCTTCTTCGGCAGAAGGATGGCAGTTATACTTACCTGACTGAGCGCAGCGGATTGGTTCTTGCCGGAATGGAACATACGCAGTATACGCAGCAGGAGTTATATTTAGCGCCCGGGGATGCGCTGTTTCTCTACACCGACGGTGTAACGGAGGCAAATGACGCGAGGCAGCGGCTGTATGGGGAAGAGCGTCTTTCGCAGGTACTAAACAAGGAGCCGGATTTGCCGCCCGAGGAAGTTCTGAATGCAGTGTGGGAGGATGTAATGCTTTATCAAAAGGAAACAGAACAGTTTGACGATATTACCATGCTTGCGCTTTGCTACAATGGAAACGGTTTCCGGAAAAGGACAGGAAAACCGGATATGGCGGATATACAGGAATGGAATCGCTTTGTAGATGAAATTTTAGAGGAAAAGCATTTTCCGCAGAAAGAAGCCGCCAAAATAAGAATTGCAGTGGACGAAATTTATTCCAATATCTGTTACTACAGTAAAGCAAAAACGGTCACAATAGGCTGTCAGGTAGATACCGAAGCAGCGACGATTTACTTTGAAGATGATGGAATTCCCTACAATCCCTTAAACAGACCGGACCCCGATGTAAAGGAATCTGCGGAGAACCGTAAAGAGGGAGGGTTAGGTATTTATCTGGTAAAAAAGCGCATGGACAAGCTGGGCTATGTGTATGTAGAAGGGAAAAACCGGCTTACAATGGTGAAAAACCGAAAATAAATTACGCGCAGTCTTAACGGGACTAAGACAAAAGCAGCGTCGAAAAGAGGATAACTATGCATAAAAAAATGTATGAAAAAGCAGAAGAAATTATCAAAACAATGAAAACGGAATCTGATAGAAAACAGTGGAAAAAACAAATAGAACGCCTGCAGATGCTAGGGGTAATACCTTCCAGTCTCATGTGCAGGGAAGAAAAAAATAACGAAATCAGTCTGGCGGGATTGTTTTTTAAGAGCGGAGCGGAACTGGAGCAGGGATTAAGGAAGTACTGGATAAATAGGGATATACAACAGAAGCGGTGCGAAGAAGAGGAAGATGATATACAACAAAATGTAAAGATAGGAACGGAATTTACCTTTCATCATTCGAAGTTTCTTTTTACCATGAAGGACTTGGAAAAGGACAGCAGTGATGGAGATTATGAAAAGAATAATCTTGAAAAAGGTATTGTTGAGGGAAACAGCATTATCGAGCGGTGGACAAAAGATTTGCTGGAATGTTATTCCTATAAAAAATCATTGGGTACTTTAAAAATCACGGCAAAAGATACCAAACAAGGGCATAAAAAGTATGCAAAAGCTGCGTACAAAGCGGTTCAGATTGAATTTGTAATAGAGGATACCTTGGAAGACAGAACATTTTCATGGAAGGTTAATTTTGACCTTGACCCATCCTGTATAGAGCTGCAGGCAGACCCTATGCCATATCAATTTTTTGCCGGATACGGATATTGTATTAACAAGCTCCTTTTTTCTGAGCTAAGTAAGTATGGTCTCGTGGCAGATAAAAATGCGGAAACCGGCGGGGGAGGACATATTTCCCTTGACGTAGGGACAGCATTTTGCGGCAATGCCGTGTATCTGCGCAATTTTCTAGTGCTTTATTCCTGTGAAACCATAAAGGCGAGCATTGAAAAGGATGCAAAGGAGCAGGAAAAAGAGCTTACGGAAGCCCAAAAGAAACAGATGCAGCATTCTTTTCTGACAAAAGAGCAGAGACAACTTCTGGCAGAGTCACAAGATTTGGCAAATGCGCCATTTCTTTTTGAAGTGGATGAATGGAAGCGCTTCGAGGATTTTATTGCGGAGTTCGACCGGCAGCAGGCATCCATAGAGCAGTTTGTACGAGGTATACACGCGCAGGTTTATGTTGGCGCCACAAGAGAGCTGGAAGCATCAATGGGAGGCGCAGCAAATGTAAAACAGGAGGATAAACGGCATTATCAGGCGGTAAATCTGGAACATGTGCATGATGACGGACGGATAGAGCTAAGGCGTTTTGATGCACAGGAAAATATAAATGAATTGCTGCAGCAGACGGAAGTATTGTTTCAAATTCTTATGATGGCAAGAACAAACTGGAAAATTTCCGCAGACAAGGCATTGGGAAGTGACTATTTTGCCGGCTGAAGAAGCGGCGTTATATAAGTGGATTTGGCAATAGAAAGATGTTACCTTTTGTTTTTTTCTTCAAAGGGTGTGGGATTCGTTACAGAAAAACAAGTGTTGACGACAGCTCTTTCGTCTGCTATATTGCAGTTAACGGAAGTTTTGCAATTGCTTAAAGTGGATTCGGGTGTCAAAAGCCCTGATTGAAGTTGCCTGCTGTCAATTTGCCCTAAGAACAGGTGTGCACTCTGTTGCGTCAATACGTTTGTGCAAATTGGCAAGTAACATTTTCGGACAGGGCTTTTGACACCCGAAGCTTAGAGAGAGCAGAAGGGAGAAGCAGGATGCTGGAATTTAAATATGACACACAATTACTGATAGAGGGAGAGGATCTCGATGAGGATGTAATAAGTGACTACTTCACGGAGAACTTTAAAGGAGACTGTCTTTTGGCAGTTGGTGATGAAGAGCTGATTAAGATTCATTATCATACAAACGAGCCGTGGAAGGTGTTAGAGTATTGTGCTTCTCTGGGAGAAATCTATGATATTGTAGTGGAGGATATGGACCGCCAGTCGAGAGGCTTAAAGGGTTAATTTAATATCTGTACGATGGCATTTATTTCCGAAAAGTATTGTATTTCGGCACAAAAAATGTTATGATGGGGTTAATTAAAAGGAAGCATGGGACGATATGCTTTATAACAATAGTAGGAGCACGGAGGCTCCGTCAGTCAGCAAAGGAGTGATTTTATGGGTATTGGTATTAATGTGGGGAATACGAGTCCTAATTACTCGTATTTGTTTCAGAGCGCAAGCGGAGGCAGTCTTGGCAATCTGAACTTCATATCAGATTATGCAAGTATCAAGAATGGCAGCTATGGCAAGCTGATGAAGGCTTATTATGGAGCGGGTCAGAGCTCAACTTCAAGCGTAGGTTCAACGGCGGCATCATCTGGTGAGAAGAGCGGCAGGACCCGTACAAGCAATGTTCTTGAAAGAATTCTGGAGGAGAAGAAGAATCCGAAGGTTTCCAAAGAGACGCAGGAGGCAAATGCCAAACTGACAACAGGACTTTCGGACTTAAAGACATCTCTTTCAACATTGCGCAAAGACGGCACTTATACGGACACAGCAAATGGCAGGAGTGCGGCAGATAAGGTAGTCTCTGCAGTGAAGGCTTATGTATCGGATTATAACAATGTTGTGAGCGCGGCAAAAGGCTCCACATTGACAAACAAAACCGCATATGTAGCGAACATGATGAGCAGCACGGCCGCGAATGCCGATAAGCTTTCAGAAATTGGTATTTCGGTCAATTCAAACGGGACAATAGAGCTTGATGAGGGCACGCTGAAGAAAGCAGGCATTGATAAAGTGCAGGAGTTGTTTTCTGCAAAAGATATTACAAGTTATGGCTCCACGGTTGCATCGCGCCTTCAGTTTGCAGGTTCCGTATCCGGTACAGGTTCTGCTTCAGGCAATACGGAAACAAGCAGTACGGCGGCTTCCAACGCAGCTTCCCTTAAGGAAGACAGCAAAGCGCTTGCATCTGACAGTTTGTATGAAAAGGTAAAAGATAAAGATGGCAATGAGACCGGTAAATATGATATCGACAAAATTTTTGCTACGGCGAAGAGTTTTGTTAATCATTACAACGGTATGTTTGATGCGGCTGCGTCCAGTTCAAATTCCGGTGTATTAGCAAATTTATCTTACATCAGGGAGAAGACAGCAGACAATGCAAATGCCTTGAAGCAGTTTGGAATTGATGTGAACGCAAAGGGCAGGATGACGATTGATGAGGATACCTTTAAAAAGTCAGATATGTCCAAAGTACAGAGGTTTTTCCAAAATTATGGTTCTTCTATTGCGACTAACGCATCGCTGGTAGACTATTATATGACGACGCAGGCAAATGCCGCGAATGGTTATACGTCTGACGGAACCTATAATGTACAGGGAAATGCCCGTTATGCCAGCAACGTATAGTAAAAAAATTAGAAAAGAGGATGCAAATCAGCATCCTCTTTTTTGATACTTATTTTTTATTGTGCCGGACCGTATGTAAAAGTAATGGAAAGTGTTTCCATATGGCTGAGGTCTGCATTGTTGACGATTGTCGGTGCAACGTTGGAAATATCGCCGTCAGCGGTACGCGCCTCCGCCGGAACTGCAGTAACCCACTCGTTGAAGATATTGACACGGGTACACTTCTGGTCATCTGTAGTGGTATAAGGGTCGGCAATAAGTGTGTAAGGCTCTCCGTTTATGGCAAGTTCCGTGATGGTAATCAGGTATCCGGGATAGAGGATTTCGCCATTGCCGATGGCAAGCGCACAGAAAGCCGTTCCGTTGGCAAAGCCCGCTCCCGTTTTGGTAAAGTCAAGGCTTACGGTATAGGTGCCCTCGCCGGTCACTTCTACATCTGTTGCAATGAGTCCGTCTGTTTTGGAGGCGGGGTCGTAAGAATCCCCGACGCTGTACATAATACTCCAGTCGCTTGAGTTAAACATGATCCACGCTATAGCTGTGCCGGTATCTTCCGCATCAAATTCGGTTTCTTCAAATTTGCTGACGGCATTTGCCTCGGCAGTCTCAATAGCGGTTTGTGCAGCAGTTTTGATTTCTTCTTCTGTCAAGGAAGCCTGTGCGGAGTAGCGCCTTTCCAAATAGAGATTTGCCACGTCGTCGTCAATAAAGCTGAGCTTTGTCCTGACAAACAGACTGCTGCAGTCCCAAAGCATGGGGCAGTAGCCGTATAAGTCACAATTATAAAGGAAATTACTTAAAAAGTCGCAGATATTGTCCTTTACTGTGCCGTCATCCCGCAGAGCTACGGCATACTCGCCGATGACGACGCCATAACCCTGTTCTGTAAATTTGCTCATCATCTCAAGCAGGGTATTTTGTTCGCCGTAATTTCTTTTTGTGCCCCATACGGAAAGACTGGAATTGCCGCAATATCCCCCAGGAGTATAATAGTGCACGGAAATCATAAGCTTATTTTCAGCGGTATCCGTTGGCATCACAAAACGGTTGTCACAGGTTTTTTGGATATCCGTATTGTATCCGGCAATCAGCAGGAAACGCTGTGCATTGTTGCCTCCGGTACTGCGGATGGTATTCACGAAGGTCTGGTTAATGGTATTGGTCATCTCAAAGCATTCCTGTTCGGAAAGTGTGCCTGAGTCCGCGGCAACGTCCACGTCATTCAAACGGCTGCCAAGCTCCTCGTTGGCAGATTCAAAAATCAGATAGTCGGAATATTCCTTATACCGCTCTGCAATCTGCGTCCACATGGATATGTAAAGCTCCATTGCCTGTTTGCGGGTTTCCTCATTGGCAGAGCCAAACATGCCCCACCAGCTTCCGTCCCAGTGGTCATTGATAATGACATACATATCTTCATTTAAGGCATAATTGATGATTTCTTCCACACGATTTAAATAGTCTTCCCGAATGGTGTAATCACCGCTTTCATAATTCATGGCGTTTGTCCATGCAACCGGAATCCTGAGAGAATCAAAGCCCGCATGTTTCATGGCAGTAATTATTTCCTGTGTGGTAACAGGCTGTCCCCAGTAGGTTTCGTAAGAGGATACGGAGGCAGTGGTGCCATAGACAGCGCGCCCGTATGCTTCCATGGTATTGCCCAAATTGATACCGTTGCCCATCAGGGTTACAAGCTCAAGAGAGGTAAGCTCCGTGCGCATGTAGCCGCTGTCCCAGGTTTCTATGCCATTGGCAGAAAGATGTTGGTATTTTTTGTCAGATGGGGCAAAGGGACCGGCGCCGGTAATCTTCATAACCGCCATAGTCAGACCCAAAAGACCAAGTATACCGGCGACAATGCAGATAATAAGATTGCGTGATTTTGTTTTTTTCATCGTGACCTCATTTCTGTGCGGCGTTTGAAAAGACGCCGCACTTTTAGATGATGCCAGTATAAACAAAAAGTCTATTTCAGAAAAGCATAATATTTATAGTTTTTTTACGACTTTTTTAAAGATATTTTCAGGACAGGATACTATCCATGGATTCAAACAGCTTGCTGATATCGATGGGCTTGGCAATATGTCCGTTCATTCCGGATGCCAGAGCAGCTTGTTTGTCTTCCTCAAAAGCGTTGGCAGTCATTGCCAGAATGGGTATGGAAGCCAGTTCTTTATTTTCCAGTTTTCGAATGGCTTTTGTTGCATCATAGCCGTTCATAATGGGCATCTGGACGTCCATAAGGACTAAGCGGTAATAACCGGGCTGGGATTTTCTCAGCATATCCACGGCAATCTGCCCGTTTTCGGCAACTTCTACATCTAACCCTGCTTCTTTTAAAATTTCTACGGCAATTTCCTGATTCAGCTCATTGTCTTCTGCAAGCAAAATGCGGCCGGAATGAAAATTCTGAGGCTTTGGGACAAGAGGCGCATTGTTGTCTTCCTCAGAATTTATGACAGAATAAAGGCAATTTGTCAATTCGGAAAAAAACAACGGTTTGCTGCAAAATGCCGCAACGCCTGCTTCTTTTGCTTCACTCTCAATATCGGACCAGTCGTAAGCCGTCAGTACGATAATGGGTACTTCGTCGCCCACTTCCTTGCGAATCCGGCGGGTGACTTCAATGCCATTCATATCGGGCATCAGCCAGTCGATAATATATACGCTGTAATTGTCATTGCGCATTGCAGCCTGACGGGTGCGGAGCACAGCTTCCTTGCCGGATAATGTCCATTCTGCGCGCATCCCAAGCTGTCCCAGCATATAGGTAACACTGTCGCAGGTGTTAAAATCATCATCCACAACAAGCGCCCGACAGTCTTTAAGTTCCGGTATGACCTGCGGTACCTTGGCTTCGGAATTGAGCCGGAAGGTAAAGGAAACAATAAATTCTGTTCCGACGCCCTGTTTACTTTTTACCTCAATGGTGCCGTTCATCATATCTACAATATTTTTTGTAATTGCCATTCCGAGACCGGTTCCCGGGATTCCGCTAAGCGTCGAGTTCTTTTCCCGTTCAAAAGGTTCAAAAATGTGGGAGATAAATTCTTCACTCATACCGATGCCGGTATCCTTAATATGGAATTCATAGCTGGCACAGCCTTTGGGAGCGCCGGCTTTTTCGATAATCCGCACGCTGACAATACCGCCGGCGCCTGTATATTTCACGGAATTGCTGAGTAAATTTAACAAAACCTGATTTAAACGCAGCTTATCGCAGAAAATTTCTTCATTTTTCACGTCCACGGCGTCCATATACAGTTCAAGCTGTTTTGCACGAATATCTGCCTGTAAAATACTGCGCAGACCGTGAAGAATATCCGGCAGGCGGCAGGGCGTTTCTTCCAAATGCATTTTACCGCTCTCGATACGGCTCATATCCAGAATATCATTAATCAGGCTCAGCAGATGGTTGCCGGAAGCCATAATCTTCTTGAGATATTCCTGTACCTGCTCCTGACGTTCAATGTGATTGAGCGCCAGTGTGGTGAAACCCACAATGGCATTCATCGGCGTACGGATATCATGCGACATATTGGAAAGAAATACACTTTTTGCCTTATTTGCGCGATTTGCCTGTAAAAGAGCATCTTCTAACAGGTTTTTCTGTTCTATTTCATTTCGAATTTCTTCATTGACATTGCGGAAGCCCAAAACAATACCATGGTCCTCATCCCATGTGCCGGTATACACAGCCCGCATTTGAAAGTATTTTATTTCATTATCTTTATAAACACGGTAATTTACGCAGTACAGCTTTTTGTCGGCAAGCACTTCTTTCAAATGTTCCAGAGAAACAGCCTGCCGAAGCATTTCCCTGTCGTCCTCATAGACGGAGTTCTGTATGTAAAGCTCCATGCTTTCCTTCAAGGGTATTTTTTTGCTAAAAGTAGAGCGAGTCGATTTTTCGCTATTGCTTTGCAGGGGAAAAACGGTGCCAGTACTGAGCTCGACGAAGCAAACCAGACTGTAATCAATGCTCAGTGCCTGAAGCAGTCTTATCTGGCGGTTTTCATTTCTCTTTTCCTGCAGCTTCTGTGCCGTGCAGTCTAAAAGAAAGCGTTGATAAATCAGCCTGTCATTTTCCTTTATGAGCTTCACATTTCCCATGACATGCAGTATCTTACCGTCCTTATGCTGTACGCGGTATTCTACGCTGACACTGTCGCCTTCTTTTTTGAGCTCTTTGATAGATTCCCGCAGCTTTGTCCGATCTTCTTCCATAACGGAAGCGGCAAACATGTCGAAGCCTTCCTTTTGCAAAGTTTCCTGCGAATCATAACCAAGAATTTTGAGTGCAGCCCTGTTTATGCTTATAATTTGGCAGCCGTCTATGGAATGGCAGATAACGCCGCAGTCCATTGTGGTAAAAATTGTCTCCAGCGTATGATTTTTCTGTAAAATTTCCTGCTCGTAGAGTCTCTCCTGCGTAATATCGATAGCAACGCCTACGGTTCCCATTACGCTTCCGTCCAAATCGTACAGGGGAGATTTGTAGGTTGTGAGAGTACGAGTGCCATCTTTGGTTTTAATGACTTCTTCGGAGACACAGGTTTCCCTTTTTGTCATAACCTCGCGTTCCGACTCTATACATGCAGGGTCATCCTGCTCGACGTCCCATATATAGGCATGACCGCGGCCTTCTACCTGTTCTTTGGTTTTGTTGACAGTGCGGCAGAAGCTGTCGTTTACCTTTTTGTGGATGCCGGCTTTGTCTTTATACCATATAAGGTTTGGAACATGATTGATGGTGGCATCAAAATAATGGCTGGTCTGCCAAAAGTCCTTGCTCGTTTTGCAAGTCTGCTGCCATCTTAGAAACCGAAACCGTATTTCGTCTTCTAATAAGGGAGTTATCCATATATCTTTAATTTCCGTCAGGAAATCCGATAAAAGTGCAACCTGCTCCTTGTCTGCAAGCAGAATCAGTTCTGAGGATTCCTTTTTGTAAGATAGCAATGCCTGCATGGTTTCCTGTACATCCAGATTATGTAAATAAGCCAAAATGACATCTGCATTGGCAGCCAATGCTTTTTCCGGACGGATGCTCTCAGAAAACGTATGTGTGAAATGTGAAAGAGGGGACATTTCCTTGATGATTTCAAATTCTTTGTTCTGACAGCCTGTCAAATAGAAATGGATATGGCAATGATACATATCGATTTCCTCCCTGCATAGTTGTTGTGTTTGCCGTTTCGATGCTACAGATATTACCATTTTAACAAGGGCGCCGGATTGTGTCAATATTTGAGCAATGATTGCATTTTGTATGATACAAAGTGTATAATTGGTTTTGAGATAAATGAGGCGAAAGGCGTGGAAAAATTGAAAGAAAAACATATATTTAGCAAAACCGCGCTGCGTGCGCTGCTGTTTCCGCTTATGATAGAGCAGATTTTAAATTCCCTTATGGGGACGGTCGACACCGTTATGGTAAGCAATGTAGGACCGGCGGCTATGTCCGCGGTTTCTCTCGTGGATTCCATTAACATTCTGCTGATTCAGGCGTTTGGGGCGCTGGCGGCCGGCGGCTGTATTATTTGTTCCCAGTATATAGGAAAAAAGAACGAGGAAGCGGCAAACAAAGCAGCCGGACAGGTGCTGCTTGTTATTTTTGTAATTTCTGCGGCGATTGCTATAATCTGCCTTGTCTTTAACAGGGGGCTTCTGCTGCTTATATTTGGCTCGGTAGAAGCGGATGTTATGGAGGCAGGCGTTATCTATTTCTTTTACACCGCACTTTCCTTTCCTTTTATAGCGCTGTATAACGGGGGCGCTGCAATTTATCGTGCACAGGGTAATGCAAGGCGTCCTATGCTGGTATCTCTGGTTTCCAATCTCATCAATGTGGGAGGAAATGCACTGTTTATCTGGGGCTTTCGGCTGGGGGTGACAGGAGTTGCCGCGGCAACGCTTGCATCGAGGGTGTTCAGCGCCGTAGTGGTGCTTTTCCTTTTACGCAGGAGGGGGCAGATAATTTGTGTGAATCATTACAGGAGACTGCGCCCTGATAAATACCTGATAGGAAAAATACTGGCAATCGGCGTGCCATCCGGAGTGGAGAACAGTATGTTTCAGTTTGGTAAGCTGGCAATCCAGTCTACGGTATCCACCATGGGAACCGGCGCGATTGCGGCACAGGCGATGACAAATATTATGGAAACACAGAACGGAGTCATTGCGGCGGGTATCGGCATCGGTCTGATGACGGTGGTGGGACAGTGTATGGGAGCGGGCAGAAGGGATGAGGCGGCGTATTATGTCCGCAGGCTGACGTTGCTGGCGGAAATCGGAATCATCATAAACTGCCTTCTGGTGTACGCGCTTGCCCGTCCTATTACGTGGATTGGCGCCATGGAGCCTGAGAGCGCGGCGCTCTGTATTCACATGATGGGCTGGATAACGCTGTTTAAGCCGCTTTTGTGGGTGCTTTCCTTTGTGCCGGCGTATGGTATGCGGGCGGCTGGGGACGTCAAATTTTCCATGCTGGTATCTACAGTTTCCATGTGGGTGTGCAGGGTCAGCCTGTGTGTATTTTTAGTAAAACGTTTCCACTTCGGACCGATGGCGGTCTGGATTGGTATGTTTACGGACTGGGGTGTCAGAGCCGTTATTTTTACCTGCCGGTACTTTAGTAAAAGATGGATGGAGCATAAGGTGATTTCTTAACAGTTTTTCTGTCTGCCGTCCTCCATGTGGAGAATACGGTCCGCTTGTCCGGCAAGGGCTTCCTCTGCACGCTGTTTTCTTTCACGGCGGTGTACACGGGCATAGCCGAGGGGCATGGACACATTGTCCATGGCATTTAATTCTTTTGCGAGATAAAATGCCTGAAATGCAAATTCAATGCTTTGGTTGCGGAAGTGCGCCAGGGGGTGATACCGTCAGCTATCAGGGGCGCAGATATCGCGCCAAATGGTGGACGCAGGGTGAACAGCCGGACAGCAGCGATGTAGGGGAGGATTTGGGTATTCCGGACGGCAAGGAGGTGCAGCCGGAGGGTGTGAATAACGTGCCTGTGGATGCATCTGTGCTTCAGGACACAGAACTGACGGATTTTAAAGTGGTGGGTTATTACCCTAGTTGGAAGCCGGACAAGCTGCAGACTGTGGATTTTGGTGTCGTGACTCATGTTTGTTATGCTTTTGCAATTCCGACATCGGATGGCAGGCTTATGGATTCGGAGAATCCGGAAACAGTCAGGACATTGATTGCATCGGCTCACGCAAACGGAGCCAAGGTATTGTTGTCCGTGGGCGGATGGAGTTATAACGATGTGCCGCTGGAAAATGTATTTATGGAAGCGACTGCCGATGAAGCAAAAAGAGAGCTGCTAGTCGAAAGTATTCTCGCTATGTGCGAGACGTATGGCTTTGATGGTGTGGATATGGATTGGGCGCATCCAAGAGCGGAGCGATCGGGGAGGCGGCGGAATAGTTCGGAATTTTTTAAAGGAAGCGATTTTTAACTGTGCCGTGCAGAGAGCAGGATGTGCGTGAAAGTTGCACTTTGGTGAAATATATGATAAGATATTTTATCAAAAAAGTATTTCATCACAAGTAGAAAATAGGTATTAGAATGACTGAAATAATAGAGTATAACAGCACAAAATTTCATGCAGAAAATGTTAGAAATAAAATTATTCAGGGTGATTGTCTGGAGGTAATGCGAGCACTTCCTGAAAAGAGTATCGATATTATTATAACATCACCGCCTTATAACCTTCTGAATTCTACTGGAAACGGATTGAAGAAAAATACAAATTGTGGTAAATGGAAAAATGCTTCTATTAAAGACGGATATAAGGATTATAATGATAATATGCCATATCCCGAATATATAGAATGGCAAAAGCAGTGTGTGGCAGAAATGTATAGACTGTTAAAAGAGGACGGGGCAATATTTTATAATAATAAAAATCGTGTACAGGCGGGACTGCTTCAGGATAGGCGGGAAATTGTAAAGGATTTTCCGTTGAGGCAGATTATTACATGGAAAAGGAGCGGCGCCATTAATTTTAATGCAGGTTACTTTCTGCCTACGACAGAGCAGATTTATATGATATGTAATAAAGCATTTAAGTTAAAGCAGGGGGCAAATAAATGGACCGATGTGTGGGAAATAAAACAGGAAATGAAAAATCCCCATCCTGCGCCGTTTCCGGAAGCTTTGATAGATAGAATTATTGAGAGTACGACGGGGGGATTGATACTGGATCCATTTGGCGGCTCAGGGACTACAGCGGTTTGCGCACGCAAAGACGGTAAAGATTTCATCCTGATTGAAAAATCAAGAGCCTATTGTGAAATTGCCAGAAAACGAATTGACGGAGAGGAGGATTGGAGAAATGGCTGAAACTATACATCAGAAAATAGAACAATCACCATTCAAAAACATATATTGGTTTTCAAGGCATTTACTTAACACAGACCAGTACGGCGCATTGGGAAAAAGCAAAGAGACACAAATGCTTCATGCGGTAAGCAGCATGGAAGGTTTGATGATACAAGATGAATTTACGGATGAGGAGAAATTATCTGTATGTAAGAATATACTGGCAAGCGAAATAAGGTCCATGAATGCAGCCAAATCAAAAGTCTCAGTATTGGCAAATAATCTGATTGAAAAGTTGGATGAAGAAATCAATACGTTGGATGATATGGTTATATTTTGTATTACAATGAAATATGTGGTGGCTCCGATTAATCATGCGGTTGCTTCAGTCCCTTCTGATGACAGGGAATTTTGCCATAAAGCGGCAACGGCTATCTTGGATGCGCTGGGAGAACGAAATGCAGGAAAAGTAATATCCACGTGGGACAGCTTAGGCGTAAAAGGCTGTCTGGACACAGAAAGAACTGTGGTGGTAGAAGAATTTACAAAGCTCATTGACAATATTTCCAAACTAAGTATAATAAAACATTCTTCTTTGGAGGATAACTTGATTCTGACTGCTTTTGTACAGGAATTTGAGAGAAGGCTGGGTCAAAAGAGAAAGGCAAGAGGCGGGAACTCATTAGAGACAGTAGTGTCATTTCTATTTGATTATTATAAATTTCCATCGGCAGAAGCGCCGATGCATTTCAATCAGGATTTGGAAGTTGACAAATGGTATAAGTGTAAGGACGGGTGGAGCATCGGCATAAGCTGCAAAAGAACGCTTAGAGAAAGGTGGAAACAAGTAAGTCAGGCAGACAGAGGAACGCTGTCACATTTTAAGATTAAAGAATTATGGCATATCATAACCTTTGATAAAGATTTAAGTGATGATAAAATTGTCAGACTGGGAGAACAGGGGCAGATATTTTATTTGATGGATGAAAGTGAGATTTATAAGAAGTGCAGCAGTCATATAGGGATGAAAAATTATGTCAGGCCGCTGTCAGGCCTGATAGGTGATATCAGGGCAAATATAACCAAATAGAAAGGTCTTGACAGAAACCAAAATCAAGCCTATAGTATAATCTGTAAATAAGTGTAGGAGGTGCGGAATGTATATAATTTCTTGCTAAGGAACTAAATAGGTGCATGGAAAGCGGATACAGGGTATTTTTGTTTTTTCGTGCGTAGCAGGAATATACATTCTGACATTTTGATAAAATTTTATATGTCTGTTACGGAGAACAAAGACAGCAAACATGTTGCAGGCGCAAGGAATTGTTGTCAATGGTACGGGCATAAAGTGGTTTTTTGCGGAAACGTGGAGACCGGTTGGATTTTAGGATGCAGAAGATATTTCTGCATCTTTTTTTATGCAATAGAAGACTCGCAAGGCGTGGATTTTATTGTTGTGCAAAGGAGCTTTAGATGTCTTTTATCAATGTAAATCATTTAACTTTTTATTATGACGGCAGCGCCGAAAATATTTTTGAGGATGTTTCTTTCCGGCTGGATACGGACTGGAAGCTGGGTTTTATTGCGAGAAACGGAAGAGGAAAAACGACGTTTTTAAATTTGCTGATGGGAAGATATGAGTATAGGGGTAGTATATCTGCGGAGGAGGCATTTCACTATTTTCCTTTTGCGGTAAAGGATATGTCAAAAAATGCGGCGGATATTTTAGAGGATATGTATCCGGACTATGAGTTCTGGAAGGTGTGCAGGGAGCTTTCTCTGCTTCAGGTTTCGGAGGAGGTTTTGTTTCGTCCCTTTTCAACTCTGAGCAACGGAGAGCGGACGAAAGTGATGCTGGCAGTTCTTTTTTCCATGGACAACAGCTTTTTTCTGCTCGATGAGCCGACAAACCATCTGGATGCAGAGGCAAGGGAGCAGTTACGGGAATATTTGAAAAGTAAAAAGGGTTTTATTCTGGTATCCCACGACAGGGATTTGCTGGATGCCTGTGTAGATCATGTGCTTGTTATCAACAAAACAAACATAGAGGTATGCAAAGGGAATTTCAGCACATGGTGGGAGAACAAAAAACGACAGGATGCTTATGAAGCTTCTGAACAGGCGCGTCTGAAAAAGGATATTCACAGGCTGAAAGAGGCGGCGTCACAGGCAGAGGGTTGGGCGGACGAAATAGAATCCAGAAAAATCGGGAAAAAATCCCAGCAGTATGAAAAATGTAAAGACACGAGGGCCTATAACGGCGAAAAATCCCGCCGGATGCAGCAACGCCGCAAAAATCTGGAGCATCGGCAGGAAAAGGAAATTGCGGAAAAAGAAGGGCTTTTAAAAAATCTGGAGACGGCGGAGGATTTAAAACTTTTTCCGCTGCGCCATTATAAGCAGGTTCTGGCAGAAGCAAAGGAGCTGCGTATTGTGTATGATACCAAAAAGCTGCCGGCGGTCAATTTTACCATTGAAAACGGGGAGCGTATTGTACTGCGCGGAAAAAACGGCTGTGGAAAAACCAGTGTGATAAAGGCAATTCTGCAGGAGCTGGCGGAGAAGGACGGTAAGGTGCCGGAAACAGAAAAGACGCAGGATGAAAAGAATGCGCCAAAGGAAAAAGGGCTGCAAAATGAAGGAAAAGCTTTAGGGAAAGAACGACAGCTCTTTTATGAAGGAACCCTGAAATTGGCAAGCGGGCTGATAGTATCTTATGTGTCGCAGGAGACTCATTTTTTAAGGGGCAGCCTGCAGCGCTTTATAGAAAAAAGAAAGCTGGAGGGCGCGCTGTTTCTGGCAATTTTGAGAAAGCTGGATTTTTCCCGCACACAGTTTGAAAAAAATATGGAGGATTACAGCGAAGGACAAAAAAAGAAAGTGCTTTTGGCAGCAAGCCTTTGTGAGAGGGCACATCTTTATATTTGGGATGAACCGTTGAATTTTATTGATGTTTTTTCCAGAATGCAGTTGGAGGAGTTAATCCTTAGGTGGAAACCTACGCTTCTTTTTGTGGAGCACGACAAGGCGTTTGTAGACAAGGTGGCGACAAAGGTGATAGAGTATAAGGAGGAGTAGAGGAAGGACTGAATTGTATGCCCAGAAAAAAACAGCAAGAGGAAGAACTGCCGCTCAATCTGCAGTTTGAACAGGCAAAGGAGCGTGTGATTGGAATTGCCAGAGAGCGTCAGGGTATCGGGACATTGTCAGAAAAGACGGTACATGCGGTTTTAAAACGGTATTATGCGCCGGACGAGGATATGCATGAGATACCCATTGAAAATTATGTGGCGGATATCTACACAGGGACGGAAATCATTGAGATACAGACAAGGCAGTTTAACCGGATGCGGGAAAAGCTGGATGCTTTTCTGCGTCTGTATCCGGTGACGATTGTGTATCCCATACCGCGGTACAAGTGGCTGATTTGGATTGATGAGGAGAGCGGGGAGCTGTCAAAGCCCCACAAATCTCCGGTAAAGGGAAGCCCCTATATGGCGTTTGCCGAGCTTTACAAAATCAAATCCTATTTAAGAAATCCGAACCTGCATCTAAAATTTGTGCTTCTGGATATGGAGGAATACAGACTGCTAAACGGCTGGAGCCAAGATAAAAAAAGAGGCTCCTGCCGTTATGACAGGGTTCCCTTCAGGCTGGTGGAGGAAGTCTGTGTTGACAGCATCAGGGATTATATGCAGTTTGTGCCTTATGAACTGGAGGAGCCGTTTACTTCGCAACAGTTTGCAAAAGCAGCGCATATACGGAAGGAGACGGCGCAGATAGCGCTTAATATTTTGACTTATGTGGAATGTGTGGAGCGCATCGGAAAAAAGGGACATAGTTATCTGTATCAGGTGCGGGAGTGATTTCATAAATTCTTAAGGAAACCTGCCGGAAAATATTAATGGAATATAAAAAGAAACACAATGGATGCAGTTTATACTGGTAGACAGCATCCATTTTTTGCGGGTAAAAAAGAAAAATGGAGAGCAGCATATGATTCATTACGGACAAAGGGATACAGAGGGGACAGTATATGGTAAAACAGAAAACAAGGCATGCAGGGACGTACAGAACTGAAAAGACGAGAAGCAAGAAGAATATCCGGCTGACAAAGAAGCTGTCTGTGAAGGTGCTGTTTGCTATTATGGTTGTTTGTATATGTGCTTATGGCATTGTTTTATTGCGAAATCAGGAAGCAAAAATGTCAAAAAAGACAGCTTGCTATGGGGAAATGGATGCGTATAATGGCGAAAATACGGCAATTCCCGTAAGCACGGCGGCAAATGGGAGCACGCTTGACAACAGAAGAATTTTAGAAAATGCAGAGGTGGAAAATATGCTGCTTCAGCTTGCACTGGAAAATGGGGACATTGCAAAAATTTATGCGGACAGGGAAAGCTATCCGGAGGAGCTTTTGACGGCGCTGGCTTTCAATCAGGAAATGCTTGCTTTTGTGCAAGGGTATCCAGATGCGGATACAAAGGCGGCGGGAGGCTTTACAGAGGAGGAAAAGGAACAGGATTTTCCGTTGTTTTTACAGTGGGATGGCCGTTGGGGATATGTACCTTATGGCGGAAGCTGTATCGGGCTTGCGGGCTGTGGTCCCACTTGCTTATCCATGGTAATTTTTTCTCTGACAGAAGATGAAAATGCCACACCGGATGCGCTTGCAGATTATGGTATGAGCCGCGGTTATTACGTTGCAGGGGCGGGAACGGACTGGAGTTTCATGACGGATGCGGCGCAGGAGTACGGGCTTAGCGTCAATCAGCTCAGGCTGGACAAAACAGTTATGCAGCAGTATCTTGACTCGGGACACTTGCTTATTTGCTCCATGGGAAAAGGGGATTTTACAAGGTCCGGACATTTTATTGTGTTGTATGACTATGACGAGGAAGGTTTTCTGGTAAACGACCCCAATAGTCAGGAGCGAAGCGGAAAGCGATGGGATTTCGACACGCTCCGCTGGCAGATAAAAAATGTATGGGGATATAAAAAAGCATAAAAATTACCTCTTGCGAACTGCAAAGAAGTATGATATCATTGTAAAAATTGAATAAAGCGAAATGCGACGAAGAGGAGTAGTAGCTGAAAGTGGGAAAGCAGAGAGCTGCCGTATGGTGCAAGGCAGCCGGAAGCGGACAGTGAACTGACCTTGGAGCAGCCGGCTGAAGGCTTATGCTGTGTAGGTACGGACGGATTTCCCGCCGTAGAATGGGGAAGGACATGACAGTGTCCGTGAGTGCATGGTTTTCCATGAAATAGAGTGGTACCGCGTAGAAAATACGTCTCTATAAAATGCAGGCTGCATTTTGTAGAGATTTTTTTGTGGAAGAAAAAGATTTGCGAAACGTAGTGATTATGCTGTTGTCATTGTACAGGTTGTATAATCCATCACAGACGCGCTTTCGCTTTCTAAAAAACGCAGCGGTACGTAATGCCAAAGGACGGCATAAGTCCGGCGTTTTTAAAGAGTTTGCTGTAAGAAAATACAATCTGCACAATGCGGGGCTGGCAAATCAGCGTTTTGCAATTACTGATTATTATGTTTTGAGGAAAGGAAGGAAATGAAAATGAAGGAAGTTGATGAAATGTACAAGGAAAAATATGCAAAGTCTTATTTTATGCCGCCGGTGATTACTTATGACTGGGTGAAAAAAGACAGCATTGAAAAAGCGCCAATCTGGTGCAGCGTAGATTTGCGGGATGGCAATCAGGCTTTGGTGGAGCCGATGGGACTGGAAGAAAAGCTGGAATTCTTCAAAATGCTTGTAGAAGTAGGATTTAAAGAGATTGAAGTAGGATTTCCCGCGGCATCCGATACGGAATATTTGTTTTTGCGGGAGCTGATAGAGCGGAATATGATTCCTGCGGATGTAACGATTCAGGTGTTGACGCAGGCAAGGGAGCATATTATCCGCAAGACCTTTGAAGCGGTTCAGGGAGCGCCTCATGCAGTGGTACATCTTTATAATTCTACTTCCGTTGCACAGAGGGAGCAGGTATTTAAAAAGAGCAGGGAGGAAATCAAGAAGCTGGCGGTGGACGGTGCAAAGCTGTTAAAAGAACTGGCGGATGAGACGGACGGCAATTTTACCTTTGAGTATAGTCCGGAGAGTTTTTCCCAGACAGAAGTTGACTATGCGTTAGAGGTCTGCAACGCGGTGCTTGACGAGTGGAAGCCGGATAAGACGCGCAAGGCGATTATTAACCTGCCGACTACGGTGCAGGTAGCCATGCCTCATGTGTTTGCAGCGCAGGTGGAATATATGCATAAAAACCTGAAATACCGCGACGCGGTGGTTTTGAGCGTACATCCGCATAATGACAGGGGATGCGGTATCAGTGATGCGGAGTTTGGTATTCTGGCAGGCGCAGACAGGGTGGAAGGAACGCTTTTTGGCAATGGGGAGAGAACAGGAAATGTGGATATTATTACCCTTGCCATGAATATGGTCTGCCATGGGGTCAACCCCGGGCTGAATTTTTCCAATATTATGAAGATAAGGGAAAAATATGAGCAGTTGAGCGGTATGAAGGTGCACGAGAGAACGCCCTACACAGGAGACTTGGTGTTTACGGCATTTTCCGGCTCCCATCAGGATGCGATCTCTAAGGGCATGGCATGGAGAGAAGAAGGAAAAAGCGGCGCTAAGTGGACGGTTCCGTATCTTCCCATTGACCCGGCAGAGCTTGGAAGAGAATATGAATCCGATGTGATTCGTATCAACAGTCAGTCCGGCAAGGGCGGCATCGCCTTTATTTTAAAGCAGAATTTTGGTATCTCCCTGCCGGATAAAATGAGGGATGAAGTGCGTGTCTGGATGAAGGAAGCATCGGATAAGGGACATAAAGAGCTGACGCCGTCGGAGATTTACAGTATTTTCGAGGAACATTATATTTCTGCAAGACCTGTTTTTGATATTCCCGAGTGCCATTTTAAACAGATAAACGGAATTACGGCAGAGGTAACGATTGAGAAGGACGGAGAAAAGCAGGTAATTGAAACCACCGGAAACGGGCGTCTTGATGCAGTGAGCAATGCAGTCAAAAAGTATTTTGGCATCAGCTATGAATTGGCGGTTTATGAGGAACATGCCATCTCCAAGGGCTCTTCCTCCAAGGCAGCGGCATATGTGGGACTCAATAAGGACGGCGTGATTTACTGGGGTGTGGGTATTGACGAGGATATTATCAAGAGCTCCATAGCGGCGCTGGTAGCGGCTGGCAATAAGGCTGTTGCGGCAAAGATATAAGTAAAGAAGATACCTCGGTGCTGCAGCAGCAGCGCCGAGGTAAAAAATTGTTCCTATGACGATATCCATCTATTATTTTCCGGTAAATGTCAATGTATGATACTTCGACATTTGACCGGCTTTGTGCAATCAGAGAATCCACAGATGAGCTTTGCAAGATATCAATTTATCTGTTGGTTCTTTGCAGTATTTCAAAATTATTTTAAAAATTTTCAATAGGTTATTGACATCTAAAGAAAGTTAGCATATACTAACTAACGGAAATAGAAATCTGTTGCAGATATAAAAAATTGCAGTACATAGGTGTTTGCGAAAGGAGTGATAAACATGCCTTTATCCATGATAAAAGCAGGGGAACCAAGCGTCATCCGCAAGGTTGGCGGTAAGGAAGAAACGAAAAGATTTTTAGAAAAGCTTGGCTTTGTGGTGGGTGGAGAGGTCACTGTGGTATCAAAAACGGTGGGCAACATGATAGTCAATATCAAGGATTCTCGTGTTGCCATTGGAAAAGACATGGCAAATAAGATTATAGTTGGGTAGAAAGGAAAAACTATGAAGACATTGAAACAAATTTTATGTGGTGAGACCGTGAAGGTAACAAGGCTTCATGGGGAGGGTCCTGTGAAAAGGCGTATTATGGACATGGGTATTACAAAAGGCGTTGAAATTTATGTCAGAAAGGTTGCGCCATTAGGTGACCCGATAGAAATTATGGTAAGGGGCTATGAGCTGTCCTTGCGTAAGGCTGACGCGGATATGATTGAGGTAGAATAATTTTTTTTACATATGAGTTAGTCATAACTAATAATGGAAAGCCAAAACAAACATTAAAACAAAAAGTAAAACAGGAAAGAGGTAAGATATGTCAATTAAAATTGCATTGGCAGGTAACCCTAACTGCGGAAAAACAACACTTTTCAATGCGCTGACCGGCTCTAACCAGTTTGTAGGAAACTGGCCGGGCGTTACGGTTGAAAAGAAAGAGGGTAAACTGAAGGGAAACAAAGATGTTATCATCATGGACCTTCCCGGGATTTATTCCCTTTCTCCATACACTTTGGAGGAAGTGGTTGCAAGAAATTATCTCATCGGGGAAAGACCGGATGCCATTTTGAATATTGTGGACGGCACCAATATTGAGAGAAATCTTTACCTGAGCACACAGCTTATGGAACTGGGAATTCCCGTAGTGATGGCAGTTAATATGATGGATGTTGTGGAAAAAAGCGGCGACAAAATTCATATTGCGAAATTGGGTGAAAAGCTTGGCTGCGAGGTGGCAGAGATTTCCGCCTTAAAAGGAACCGGCGTGGAAAAAGCGGCGCAAATGGCTGTCAATGCAGCAACACAAAAAAAGACAGCCACAGTGGTACATCAATTTGCCTCCGGTGTAGAGGAAGTGATTGCTGCGGTGGAGGCAAAGTTAGGAAGCGGCGTGGCAGAAAAACAGCGGCGTTTTTTTGCGATTAAGCTGTTGGAGAAGGATGATAAAATAGCGGAGCAGATGAAACGGCAGGTGGACATATCGGCAGAAATTGAACGATTGGAAGCAGCAATGGATGACGATACGGAAAGCATTATCACCAATGAAAGATATTCCTATATTTCTTCTATTATCAAGGACTGTCATACAAAAGGAAGAAAAGAAAAATTGACGGTTTCCGACAAAATTGATAAAATTGTGACAAATCGTTGGCTTGCGCTGCCCCTATTTGCGGCAGTGATGTTTATTGTGTATTATGTATCTGTTACGACCGTAGGCGGATGGGCAACTGACTGGGCGAACGACGGTGTCTTTGGTGAAAGCTGGAGTTTGTTTGGGTTGGAAATCCCCGGGATTCCGGTGTTGATTGGCGGGCTGCTTACAAAGATAGGCTGCGCCGGCTGGCTTTCCGGTCTGATACTGGACGGTATTGTGGCAGGCGTGGGCGCTGTGCTGGGTTTTGTGCCGCAGATATTGATACTCTTTATTTTCCTTGCATTTTTAGAGGCTTGCGGCTATATGGCACGGGTGGCATTTATCATGGACAGGATTTTTCGTCGGTTTGGCCTTTCCGGTAAGTCTTTTATCCCTATGCTGATAGGCAGCGGCTGCGGCGTGCCGGGTATTATGGCTTCCCGTACTATTGAGAGCGACAGGGACAGGAAGATGACGGTTATGACGACTACTTTTATTCCTTGTAGTGCAAAGCTGCCTATTATTGCCCTGATTGCCGGCGCCTTGTTCGGCGGTGCGTGGTGGGTGGCGCCTAGCGCTTATTTTGTAGGGATTGGGGCGATAGTCTGCTCCGGCATTATTTTGAAAAAGACAAAAATGTTTGCGGGGGAGCCGGCGCCTTTTGTTATGGAACTTCCCGCCTATCATTTTCCTACGGCTGGCAATGTGCTTAGGAGTATGTGGGAGCGCGGCTGGTCCTTTATCAAAAAAGCGGGTACGATTATCTTGCTTTCTTCTATTTTTATATGGTTCACTACCTATTTTGGCTGGGTGGACGGACAGTTCAGGATGCTTGACGGTATGGAAATCGAGCATAGTATTCTAGCCGGTATTGGTAATGTATTTGCATGGCTGTTTGTCCCGCTCGGCTGGGGAGATTGGAAATCTGCAGTGGCGGCGATTACCGGTCTTGTGGCAAAGGAAAATGTAGTCAACACTTTTGGCATTTTGTTTGGATTTGCGGAAGTTGCCGAGGACGGCTCTGAGTTTTGGGGAAGTCTTGCAGGCAGTATGAGCGCGGTGGCGGCATACGGTTTTATGGTGTTTAATTTACTGTGCGCGCCTTGTTTTGCGGCGATGGGCGCTATTAAGAGGGAGATGAACAATGCAAAGTGGTTTTGGTTTGCAATCGGCTATCAGACTTTTCTTGCATATGTATCGGCACTCTGCGTATATCAGATAGGGACGTTGATTTCAACAGGCGCATTTGGTATCTGGACTATTGTGGCATTTCTTGCCATAATCGGTTTCTTATACTTGCTGTGCAGACCTTACAGGGAGAGCAGTTCCCTACGGATAAATACGAAAAAAGCGGTAAAAGTAAAGGCGGGATAAAAATCGCAGCTGCTTCTGAAGCAGACCGTGAAAAGGAGACGGGTATATGGGAACAATAGCGGTATTTACAGTTCTGGCAGGTATTGTGGCGCTGGTAATAAGAAGTATGATTCGGAGTAAAAAGAACGGCAAATCCTGCAGCGGTGACTGCGGTCGCTGCGGCGGCTGCGGACACTGAAAATGGTATTCGGTTTTAGGTGATAAATTTTACTTGACATAAGAAAAAATCCATTTGATACTATAACTAGTCTAGTGCCGCTGCAGGCGGAAAGAAGAGGGGTATCAAATGGAACACAGAAAGATTTTAAAAAATAAATATTATCTGTATATGACGGAATTTTTTGCAGGAATGTCCGTTATGGCAGTGGAGTTGGGAGCGAGCCGGCTGCTTGCTCCCTATTTCAGTTCTTCCCAGATTGTATGGACGATTATTATCGGCACGATTATGATAGCCATGGCGTTGGGAAATGTGTGGGGCGGAAAAAGCGCGGATAAAAATCCCAATCCGGACAAGCTTTATATGCGGATTATCATAGCGGCAGTCTGGATAGCGGCGATTCCCTTTTTGGGAAAATATGTGATTCTTGCCATATCGGGGGTACTGGTGCTGGCGGTAAACAACAATTTCCTGATTTGGGCGGCTTTTCTCGCCTGTATGGTGATTTTTGTGTTTCCTTTGTTTTTGCTGGGAACGGTGACGCCTTCTCTTGCAAAATACACGGTGGGCAGTCTTGATGACAGCGGCAGAACGGTGGGCACGCTGGGCGCTTTCAATACCATCGGCAGCATCATCGGCACATTTGTGCCTACTTTTATTACCATTCCGGCGGTGGGAACTTCTATTACCTTTCTGCTGTTCTCCGGTATTCTGCTGCTTTTGGGGCTTGTTTATTTTATCAGCACAAAATTTGGGGGCTCCCGCAGACAAAAAATTTCCTGCATAACAGGAATCATACTGTTTGCCATATGCTGTATCTTTGGGGCGGGAAACCGCTTTGCCTTTTGGGAGAGCAGTCTTTTGTTTGAGGGCGAATCCATTTATAATTATTTGCAGGTGAAGGAGGATGAGGACAGTGTTGTGTTGTCTACGAATGTCCTTTTTGGCGTACAGTCCATTATGAAAAAGGATGAGTCCCTGACGGGCATGTATTACGATTATGCGCTGGCGGCTCCGGTGATGGCGGGGCTTGCCAAGAAGGAAGATGCGAAGATATTGGTACTCGGTATGGGAACCGGTACCTTTGCGAAACAGTGCAGGCAGTATTTTGGGGATATCTATATAGAAGGGGTGGAAATTGATCAGAAAATCACGGATTTGGCATGGGAATACTTTGCACTGCCGGAGGATATCAAGGTGACAACCTATGACGGCAGAGCATATCTGAACGCGATAGATGAGACTTATGATGTGATTATGGTGGATGCATATCAGGACATCACCATTCCTTTCCAGATGTCATCCGTAGAATTTTTTACGCTGGTAAAGGCGCATCTTGCAGAGGACGGCGTTATGGTGGTGAACATGAATATGCATACGGACAAGGAAGGCAATATCAACCAGCAGTTATCCGATACCATAGCAAGTGTGTTTGAGAGCGTTTATACCGTAGAAGTGTCCGGTTCTACGAACAGGGAGCTTTTTGCGGCGGCAAATCCTGCGGTCATAGAAGGGCTGAAGGAGGAAGCGCTCAGGCTGGAAAATGCAGAATTGCGGGATATGATGGTATGGACGGCGGAGCGTCTGGATGTATATGAAAAAGGAGCATATCTGCTGACGGATGACAAGGCTGCGGTGGAGCTTTTGGGAATGCAGGTGATAGACGAGCTGATTCGAGATGAACTGGGCTATTATAAAACGATATTTAAGGAGCAGGGAATCGGCGGACTTTTAGAGAGTATGTAGCAAAAGGGTGCGGCGGCAAAGCCGGCGGATATTGTTTCGGAAAAAGAAAAACCCCCGAAGTATAACTTCGGGGATTTTCCTTTCGTTAGAACTCTTCTAACTCTGTTCAGCCAATATCATAATAGGACAAATCGATAAAAAAGTCAATATTTTTTTAAAATTTGACAATAAAAATGGTGCAAAGAGTATTTTTTAGCGTTTTTAGCAAGGCAGATAATTTGTAATTTTGGGAAAAACCTGATAAAATAAGCGGGAAATGGAGGAACCTGATAAAACCGGTAAAGACAAGGGGAGATAGGGGAGAGCGTCATGGAAAATCGTATTGGAGTCAAAAACAGAAAAAATAAAAAAACAGAGGAAAACATTATGCAGGATTCTATTGCTGCTTCCGAAAGATTTTTATATCTCGGTGTGAAATCCTCTGATACGATAACCATTTGTATGCCTAACTGTTATGAGGCGATGGTCTGTTCTTTTGCCGCAAGCAGAATAGGCGCTGCCGTAACCTATTTAAATGATATGCTTCCAGAGGATGAAGTGCGGCAGTATTTAAAGCAGGCACATTCTTCGCTGTTGATTAATTATGCAAAATCTGCGCAGGATAACGCCGCGCTTATCAAGGAAACGGATACAAAATATGTATTGACGTTAAGACCACAGGATACGGTTGAGCAAATGCAAAAAGAAAAAATTTCCTATGGAGATTTGTTTACGCCGGTATCGCTGCCTAGAAGAAGAGGGAACCGCGGTACGGTACAGGAAATAAAGCAGAGGTTTTTTAGTAAAAAGGACGCCTGACGGCGTTGGAATTCTTAAAAATTCTTAAAGTTTTTTCTACTTATTTCATTGATGGGTTTATTGTAGTAAGATAAATATGATTTCGACAGATAGCTTGGAGTACAAAGGAGCGGGGCTATGATAACCTACACAATGATTCCCAATGAAGAAATATACAATACCTTGGCAGAATTATACTATAAAAAAAGTACTGCGTACAAAAATCGGAAGAAAAAATTAATTATGATGAGTCTGATGAGTCTGGTATTAGTGGCAATGAGTCTTTTGGGAACGTCATTAAGTGGGGGAGAAGAGGGCTACTGGTTTGTTTTTTTGATATTGGGAGTGTTTATTTTCTGCTATGGGTTTTATATGATTTTATGGGGAGCTAAAAAGCAGGTTATGAATGCTATCAGGCAAAAAAGTCAAAAAGAAGGCTCCTCGGAGATGACCTATGTTTTGGGCGAGGATATTCGGGTACGCACTGAAAAAACAGAGGGCCGTATTTCATGGGATTTGGTTGAGGAGATAGGGGAGATAAGCCACTTTATCTATTTATGGTGTTCCGGTTCAGCTATTTTTCTCGATAAAAACAGGCTGAGCGAGGAAGAGCTTTCCGAGCTCTCCACGCTTTTTAAGAAGAACGCATAATATAAGGAAAGATTTCTATGTTTTGAAAGCCCATGCTTTTTAATTTTTCCAAAGAAGCAAGGACATGTTTTTTGGAGTTATATTTTGGTATTTTGGGCACCCTGATATGGACGTGCTCCGGCGATACTTTTTCAGCAAGCAGCCTTAGGTTTGAGGCTGCTTTATCTATAGGCGAGCCGGTATAAGCTTCGTAAACGGCAGGATTCAGGTCTTTGATATCTACAATAAAGTCGTTGACAGAATCCAATACTTTTAAAAACCGTTCTTTTGCAACATTTAAAGAGGTTTCGACCGTGAGCGTCCAGTCAGGACCGCAGATACGGCGAAACTGGCAGATAAAATCGGCATGTAAAAGAGATTCTCCGCCGCCGAAGGTGACGCCGCCTTTCGTGGCGAGAAAATACAATTCATCTATTTTTACTTTTTCATAGAGCGCTTCGGGCGTGAGCATAGTGCATTTTTCCAGAGTTTTCGGATTCCATGCATGGGGATTCAGGCAATAGCGGCACCGCAGCGGACAGCCATATGCGCCGACCAGCGTGGTGACGCCTTTGCCGTCCGTCTGTAAGCGGTGCCTTGATATGTTAAAAACCGGAAGCAGAGAGAGTTTTTTGTCCATGTGAGTTCCCCTCTTAAGGCAATTTTTTATAAAAGTACGCAAAACCGCGGAGGCGGTTAGGGTTCTATACTTATGTCGCCTTCTATTGTCGGCGCCGTCTCGTCAGGAGTTTCAGTGGGCGCTGCTATATCGCCTGCCGTTTCCGGTATGGCTTCACCGGTTTCCGGTTCGCTGCCTTCTTTCTGCGGGTCTTCCCATTCGAAGGGCACGGAGAGCGTATCGTCTTCTTCTTTATCCGGAGCATCCGTTTCCATACCGACAATATCACCTTCGGGCGGCGTAGGAAAGTCAAATTCCTCCATGCCGCCGGCTATTTCGACGTCTCCGGAAAGCTCATCCCTGCCAATATTTTCAAAAAAATCGGTGATGGTATCCGTAGGGCTGCACGCCGTAAATGTGGCGCAGGCGCCGATGGAGATGCCTGCTATGGCGACTGCTTTTCCAAGTCCCTGCCTGATGGCAAGCTCCCGCTCTAAGTAACGAAGTTCGGATTCACATTTGGGACAGGTGCCTTTACAGTCACCTTGATGGGTACATTGGGAGACGGCAAAAGGAATGTCGTTCTTTTCCGCTATCTGCCGGCGTATTTCTTTTAATGCTTTACATTTCTCTTTTCCCTTCATATCATTTTTCCCTTTCTGTATTTGTTTTATCTAAAATTTACCTGATTAAAACCTTGATTATTATAGATACGGAGCAGCATATCCAATTTTATGGAAAAATTAAGAATTTCGCAAAATTATCTTAAAAGTGGTAGGTTATAAAAAAATAAGAGTATGAAATGCCTGTTACAGGATAGGATTAGGGCTTTTGACACCCTAATCCGACTGTTAAAGCAGGCAGAAGGGAGCGAATATTGAAAAAATTAATTTCTATGCTGTTGATTGCGGGGCTGCTGGCTGCACTGGCAGGCTGCGGCGGAAAAGGAAGAGAAGATAAAAGTGCAGGAACCCCGAAGGTGGAGAACGGGACAGGGGAAAAAGGCAGATATGTGGAAAAAGAAATTGCTTTTCCTGAAGGCGTAAATAAAGAAGATATTTTTCAGATAGGCAAAAAAGATGGAGATATGTGTCTTTATGCTACCGTAAAAAAAGACGGCGGAACGGGAATTGTCTGCTACCGCTATCACGATGGCAGCTTTACGGAGGATACGCCCGCATGGATGGAGGCTTTGACGATAGAGGAGGAGCTGTATCAGGCGAAGGTGGTCGAAAATACAGGCGGTAAGTCCTACCTTCTTGCGATAAAAATGGAAACGCAAAATATAGTGGCGCATTTGTACCGCACCGGCGGCGATGGTATGGCTGTGGAGGACATTACGCCTGCGGACTGGCTGGAGGAGGACCCCGAGTGGCACTTTTTTGAATTTCCGCAGGATATGGCTGTCTTGGACGACGGAAGTATCGTTGCAAACTTTATTGACAGCGTAAAAATCTATGACGGCAGCGGAGCGCTTATAAGGACAATGCCGCTGACGAACGGTTATGGAGAAAAAGTATATGCGGATAAAAATTTCTTTTATCTGGAAAAGCAGAATGATGTGCTGGAGTTCAAAGGAATAGCGTTTTTTTCTGCGGGCAAGGAGAAAGCCGAAAAGGAAATTGCCTGTACGGAAAACATAGGAAGCGGCGGTTATATGGATGCGCTTAGCGACGGTTCCGTGATTGTATATGCAAAAGGAGGATTATATAAATGCAGCGCAGAAGGGGAATGGAGTAAGCTTGCGGCTGGCAGCTATACTTCGCTTGCGTTGGGAAACATGTGGTGCAGCGGTATGACGGCGCTGGATTCAGGGGTATTTTATGCGCTGTTAGAAGAGGATTCGGAGAAGTTTTTGATGGAATATGCCTACGACCCGGAAATGCCGCTTACGCCTGCTACGGTACTGACGGTGTACACCGTCTACGACAATGCGACATTAAAGCAGGCGGCAGCTATGTATACAAAGGAACATCCGGATGTACTGGTGGAAGTTGAAGTGGGAATCCCTTATGAAGAGATGGAAACGGCAGATTTGAACACCGTGCTGCAAAATCTGAATACCAGACTGTTGGCAGGACAGGGAACGGACCTTATGGTGCTGGACGGACTGCATGTAAGTTCTTTTGTTGAAAAAGGTATGCTGGCGGATATCAGTGATGTTGTGACGCCAATGTCAGAAAACGGAGAAATATTAAAAAATATTGCAGATGATTATACACAGGCAGATGGTTCTGTCTACATGATACCCCTGCGGTATTCTATGAGGCTGCTTCTCAGCGGGACCATAGACACAAAGGAAGCCGGTAGTGTGGAGGGATTGGCAAAAATATTGGGGCAGCAGGCTCTTGCCATGGGTCCGATGACGGTTTCAGATATGGTGGATATATATATGCCCTACATGGTTTCGGATATTGTAAAAGACAAGAAACTGGATAAAGAAGCGCTTGCAAAATGTCTGGAGGCATTGAAAATCATAGCCGGCAGCTACAATATGATGGAAAAGTATACAGAAGATACCATGAGCTATCAGTCATGGGATTTGACGATGGGAGCGGATGCCGTATTTTGTGATGCAGCCGGATTTTTAGGCTCCATGATGCCTCTTGCCATCGTCAATGAGGTAAAAGGCAATTATAGTAGTTTTGAAAACGCGTATAATCCAATCGGAGAAATCGGTATCAACAAGGCGACGCCGTATTTGGAGCAGGCAAAGGATTTTCTGCGCTATGCACTTTCCGTACAGGTACAGGAAGGCGATTTTTATGATGGGTTTCCGGTGAATGAAGAAGCGCTTACAAGGCTGGGAGAAAAGGACAGAAGTAATTACGAGGTATATACCATGATACAGCTGCCCGGCGGTGTGATTAAAGATTTTACCGTAGGGGCGCAGAGCAAAGAGGATTGTGACAGGATAATAGAGCTTTGCAGAGGACTAAACAAAAAGGTAGTGGACGATGCGCAGATTAATCTGGTGATAAGTGACGTGCTTTCGTCATATCTGGATGGAAGCAGTTCGTTGGAAGATACCATTGATAAGATAGATAGAGGGCTTAATATGTATCTGGCGGAGTAAGGGTTTTTACAGATAGGTGTTCGTCCCGAGGTATTAGAAAGGACGCTTGCCGGCACGGATATATCGCAGTGCTCAGGGACATTGATTTTGGTACAAACGGTTATATTTATGCTATTGACAGGAAAACAGGAACAAGACAGGATGTGGAAGAAATATCTCATATGGCAGAGCAGAATGTCAATATTGCAAAGCTTGCTGTCAGCCAGTTGGGTCAGCTTTCTGACGAGGCAGAAGGAAATGTGCGGATTTCGCATAACACAAAGGAGGTATCTGCCGACATGGTTGATATTACCGATAATCTGTTAATTTGATAGAAGGATAATTTTAAAAAAGTTGCAATTTCCGGATTTCTGTGGTACACTTCCACAGGAATCCGGTTTTGCTTTGACCGGTAAATGAAGTGAATACAGGCGGCTGCAGGTGTCGGACGGGCATGAAATGCCATGGGTCCGGTGAAAAGGGAAGCAGGTGGAGTCCTGCACGAACCCGTCGCTGTAATAAGGGAGCCACATTTCGATTTGTGCCACTGGATGTTTGTCTGGGAAGGTGAAATGTGACATGGAGCTTAAAGTCAGAAGACCTGCCTGCAAGACCGGTACAAAAATGACCACGAGGAATTGGCATTGTACGCAAACTTACGGTATCGAATCCGTTTCGATGCTGTGGTTGTGATGCAGAAAATTCTCCAATCCCTGCCGTAACGCGGCAGGGATTTTCTTGCCGTAACGCGGCAGGGATTTTTGTGTAATACCTGTATTTGCAAATATGCTAAGGAGGAGAAAAAATGGCAGAAAAACAAGAGAAAAAGCAGACAAACAAAAAGGCGCTTATCGGTGCGGCGGCACTGATAGCGGTAATTGCAGTACTGGCATTGGTATTTTTTGTATTTCGGGAAAAGCCTGTGCAGGGACAAAAGAGTATTACGATTGAGGTTATCGACAATACCCAGAACAGTACGGTCTACGAAGTACATACCGATGCAGAATATTTGAGGCAGGCGATGGAAGAAGCTAAGGGACTGGAATTTTTCGGAACGGAGAGCGAATATGGTCTCATGGTGGAAACCGTAAATGGCGTTACGCCGGATTATAATGTGGATGGCGCTTACTGGAGTTTTTATGTCAACGGCGCTTACTGCAACTATGGTATCGATTCTCAGCCGGTTGAGGACGGAGATGCATTTGTAATCAAATATGAGGTATTTACGGCTGAATAAAGGAAGGGGGCAGATATGAACAAAAGACAGAGCAGGCTGAGAATAAGCATACAAGATATTGCGCTGATTGGTATGATGACCGCGGTTATCGAGGTCAGTAAGCTTGCCCTGTCTCTTTTGCCCAATATTGAACTGGTTACCTTTTGGATTATTATGTTTACTTTATTTTTAGGGCCTAAAACCATATACGCCATTGCTGCTTTTATTCTTATTGAAATTTCCCTTTATGGTGTGCAAACATGGGTCATTATGTACCTGTATATGTGGCCGATCCTGTCTTTGGCGGTTTATTTGTGCCGGAAAAATGACTCCGTATGGTTTTACAGCATTCTTTCCGGTTTTTTCGGACTGCTTTTTGGCGCGTTCTGTTCGCTTCCTTATATGGTAATCGGGGCAGTGGAGGGCGGCATACAAAGCGGTCTCATTATGGCATTTAACTGGTGGGTTGCCGGAATCCCCTACGATATTATACATGGCATTGCCAATGCCGCGCTTATGCTTACGCTATATCGACCTGTCAGAACGCTGCTGAACAGGCTTACTCTTCTTCGTCGTTCCACTTAGAGCAGGACAGGGAAAAGATAAATTCCGTGCCTACGCCTTCCGTGCTGATGACGTTGATATGTTCCTCGTGGGAGGTGATGATTTCCCTTACGATGGAAAGTCCGAGCCCTGTCCCCTTTTTATCCTTACCACGGGAGGAATCCGATTTGTAAAAACGCTCCCAAATCATTTTCAAATCATCCTTTTGAATGCCGATGCCGCTGTCCTTTACGGAAACAAAAAGCTTGTGTTTCTTTTCGGAGGTTTCGATGCGGATGACCGAATCATGATGGCTGAACTTGATGGCGTTGTCCAAAAGATTGTAGAGCACCTGCTGGATTTTTCCCATATCGGCATTGACATACATTACATCACTGGTTAGAACAAGTTCGATGGCAATCTTCTTTTTGCGGCATGTACCTTCAAAAGATGCTGCCGTGTTGCGGATAACCTTATTGATATCAAAGTCCGTTTTGTCTAAGAGCATTCCCTTCGTATTTAAGTTGTTTAAGGTTAGCAGGCTGTTTGTCAGTTTTGTCAGCCGTTCCGTTTCATTTAATACAATTTGTAAATATTTTGCGTATAGCTCAGGCGGTATGGTGCCGTCCAGCATGGCTTCCAGATAACCGCGTATAGAGGTAAGCGGAGAACGGAAGTCATGGGAAATATTGGCGACAAACTTTTTCTGATTGTCTTCTGTGCGTGCAATTTCGCTTGCCATATAGTTTAGGCAGGCGGCAAGGTAGCCGATTTCGTCTTCACTCTCCACCTGAAACTCATAGTGCATATTGCCGGAAGCATACTGCTCTGTGGCATAAGTGATTTTTCGAAGCGGTACATAGACAATTTCCGTAAAAAAAATCAGAATAATCAGCGATAGCAGAAACAGGATGCACAGGGTAATATAGGAAATATTTAACAAGCTGTTACAGGATTTTTCAATGCCCGTCATGGAGGTATGCACAACAAGATAACCTTTTACCTTATATTCAGAGGTGATGGGTACAATGATATTAAGCATATCGCTTTCATAGCTGTCAAAAAAAGTTCCTATGTTGTAATAAGAACCGGCGGTTATGGTAGGGTCAAAGTTTTCAATCATAACCACCTCTTCTACGTTGAGAGGGGCGTCTGTGCTTAAAATCAGACGTCCGGAAGGATTGATAATCCAGATGACGGAGTCTAAATAGACAGAAAATATGTCAAGCTGCATCTTTACGGCTTCCAGAGAAGTATCGTTGGTATACAGTCCTGAAACATAATTGTCGGCAATCAACGTTGCCTCGGAATAAAGTGCATTTGCCTTCTCTCTGGTAAGCTGCTCCATTGTCATGCTGGGCACAAAGGTGGTTATAATGATAAAGCCAAAAATACCAAAGATAACATATGCCAGCACAAATTTCAGGTAAAGGGTTTTTTTCATGACAGGCTCCCTTTAACTTCAAATTTGTAGCCGATGCCCCATATAGTAGAAATTTTCCATGCTTCATGGTCTTTTATTTTTTCGCGGAGGCGCTTGATATGTACATCGACGGTACGCGTATCTCCAATATATTCATATCCCCATATCTGGTCGAGAAGCTGCTCTCTGGTAAATACATGGTTGGGTGAGGATGCCAAAAAATAAAGGAGTTCCAGCTCCTTGGGAGGCATTTCCACAGTATTTCCCATATAAATAACAGAGTAGTTGGTCTGATTGATAATCAAATCAGGGTATTCTACACGCTTGTCCGTTACGGGCTCGGGTACGGCAACTGCAGGCTTATAGCGGCGCAGCACCGCTTTGACCCTTGCCACGAGTTCCTTGGAATCAAAGGGTTTTTCCATAAAATCATCGGCGCCAAGCTCAAGCCCAAGTACTTTGTCAAAAATCTCACCTTTTGCGGAAAGAATAATAATGGGGGTTTGTCTAGCAGCGCGGACCTCCCTGCATACCTGATAACCGTCCATGCCCGGCAGCATTAAATCCAGCAGAATCAGGTTGGGCTCAAAAGATTCAACGGCAGTCAGCGCGGCTTCTCCGTCGCCGACAATCATAGTCTCAAAGCATTCCTTATTTAAGTAGAGGGAAATCAGCTCTGCTATATTCTCATCATCATCAACAATGAGTATTTTTTGTTTATTTACCATACTTGCTCCTATTCCTTATTTAAACGTTACAACTGTGACGCCGGCATCGCCTTCGCCAAACTCGCCCAAACGAAATTCTTTGACATATTTTAAGCGCTTTAAGTGGTTATGCACAGCATTTCGTAAGGCGCCGGTTCCTTTCCCGTGCACGACGCGGACGCTGGAAAGATGCGAGAGATAGGCGTCGTCCAAATATTTATCCAGCATAGCGACCGCCTCGTCGCAGGTTTTCCCCAAAAGATTAATTTCGGGAGAAATCGTCAGCGTTTTTGACATTTTCATTTTGCCGCCCGAAGTTTTTACGGCACTTTTAACAGAAGCCGTGTCGTTGTCTGCTAAAAGCACCAAATCGTTGATGTTGACAGAAGAGCGGATGATGCCGCATTGTACAAAGAGATTGCCCTTTGCATCCGGCAGGGAGCTTACGGTTCCCTTCAGTCCCATGGAAACAATTCTCACGGAATCTCCCTTTTTCAGCTTTTTGGGGTCTAAAGCTTTTTTAACGGAAGAAGGAGGAATTTTCAGCGCGAGCCTTTCGTTTTTGTCGTCAATTTTCTGTCTAAGATTCTGGCGCTTTTGCTCCAGCTCCCTCATATTGCTGCCGTCCGCCTGATTGAAGCTGCGAATGGTTTCATCCGCAACCGTCTTCGCTTCCTGCAGGATAGCGCGTGCCTGCTCGTGCGCTTCCTTCAGTATTTTGTCCTTGGCGTTGTCCAGCTTTTCGTTTTTTGCCTTAAGCTGCGCCTCCAGTGTTTTGATTCTATCTTTATATTCGGCAGCTTCCCGCCTTTCCTTTTCTATAATCAGGCGGCTGTTTTCCAAGTTGGCGATAACATCCTCAAAGCTTTCATCTTCTTTGCTTAGTTGTTCTTTGGCTGCCGCTATGATAGTATCAGGCAGTCCAAGCTTGGAGGATATGGCAAATGCATTGCTTTTTCCGGGGATGCCGATTAAAAGCCTGTAGGTAGGCTTTAAGGATTCCACGCTAAACTCGCAGCAGGCATTTTCCACAAAAGGCGTGGAGAGGGCATAGAGCTTCAACTCGCTGTAATGGGTAGTTGCCATGGTGCGGATACCTCTGCCATGTAAATAATCCAGAATGGCTATGGCAAGGGCGGCGCCCTCCGTAGGGTCGGTTCCGGCGCCCAATTCGTCAAACAGGCAGAGTGCATTTTCATCTGCGTGTGACAGTATTGTCACAATGGTTGTCATATGTGAGGAAAAGGTGGACAGACTTTGCTCAATGCTTTGTTCATCCCCAATATCTGCAAAAACTTCCTCAAAAATAGAAAGCTCAGAGCGGTCGAGCGCCGGTATGTGGAGCCCTGCCTGTCCCATCAGGGTAAACAGTCCCACCGTTTTTAAAGAGACTGTTTTGCCGCCGGTGTTAGGACCGGTGATAATCAGCAAATCAAAATCCTTTCCAAGCCGGATGTCGATAGGCACCACTTTTTTCTTTTCCAGCAAAGGATGGCGCCCTTTGCGGATGTTGATATAATGTTCGGTGTTGAAAACAGGCATGGTACCATTGTAATCCATAGCAAGCTTGCCCTTTGCAAACACAAAATCAAGGCGGGTCATAATGCGCTGATTGTTAGAGAGCTCTTTTGTATGCACGGATATCTGGGCAGATAAATCGGCAAGAATCCGTTCTATTTCTTTTTGCTCATCAATGGCAAGCTCCCGCAGGTGGTTGTTTAGTTCAACGACAGCGGCGGGCTCAATAAAAAAGGTGGAGCCGGTTGCCGACTGATCGTGTACCAGTCCTGACACCTGATTTTTAAATTCTGCTTTGATAGGAAGGCAGTAGCGGTCTCCGCGCATGGTAATAACGGCATCCTGCAAATAGGTGCGGCAGGAGCCGCTTAACATGGAACCAAGCTGGTTATGGATTTTTTCACCTGTAAGCTGTATATTGCGACGAATACGCTTTAGCTCGGAGCTTGCGTCGTCGGCAACCTCCTCCTCTGAGAGAAGGCAGCGGCGGATTTCGTCGGAAATAAACGACAGTGATGTCAAGTCCTCAAAGAGCTGGCTTAAAGAATCTTGAAAGGATTCGTCTTTTTCATTTCTGCCATACGCTTTGATGCGGGCTGCATTTTCCAAAAATCCTGCAATCTTTAAAAGCTCCGGAATGGAAAGGGAGCTGCCGACTTCAAGGGATTTTAAAGAGAATCCCAAATCTTTATTGCCGCCAAAGGACGTGCTTCCATACCGGAACAGGCGTGACAGGGCGTCAGCGGTTTCGGTTTGTGCGGATTGAATTTCTGATAAGTCCGTATCCGGAAGCAATGCTTCACACATTTTTTTGCCGGGCTCTGAGTCTGCTTTCAGGATTAATTGCGAAATAATTTTATGATACTCCAGGGTTTGTAATACTTTTCTGTTCATGAAGATTCCTTTACAATTTCCTTAATCAATCCCATGATGGTGCTGATGGAGTCAAGCTGCGGACTCTGCTTCATGGCATTGATATAAGACTGTCTGGAGCAGTAAAGCTCCTGTACTTTTTCTACCAGCAGGTTTTCTGTTAAATCGTCTTCGTTGATGACGATGGAAAAGCCCTGCGCCTCAAAGGAGCGTGCATTTAAAAGCTGGTCGCCCCTGCTCTTTGCCGAAGGGAGCGGAATCAGGATATTGGGCTTGTTTAAGGCGAGAAGCTCACAGATGGCATTGGCGCCTGCACGGGAAATCACCAAATCTGCCATCGCAAAAATATCCTTAAGCTCCGACTTCAAATATTCAAACTGTTTATAGCCTTTTTCTGTTAAAAGAAGATTGTCTACCTTATCTTTGCCGCACAGGTGGACTATCTGAAAATCTTCCAAAAGCATGGGAAGCGCCGCGCGTACTGCCTGATTGACGCTTGCTGCGCCCTGACTGCCGCCAATCACCATGATGACAGGCTTGTTTGCAGTAAAACCGCACATGTTAAGTCCCGCGAGTTTATTGCCGGAAGATAACTCCTCCCTGATGGGTGAACCGGTAAGGACAGCCTTTTCTTTGGGAAGCATCTGCAATGTTTCGGGAAAATTACAGCAAATTTTATCTGCAGCCGGAATACAGAGCTTGTTGGCAAGACCGGGCGTCATGTCGGATTCATGGATAATACAAGGAATTTTCAGTGATGCCGCAGCGCGCACCACGGGCACGCTCACAAAGCCGCCTTTGGAAAATACCACATCCGGCTTAAGCTGTTTTAAGTATTTTCTTGCTTCGGAATAACCCTTTATGACACGAAACGGGTCCGTAAAATTTTTGGGGTCAAGGTAACGCCTGAATTTGCCGGTAGAGATGCCTTGATAGGGAATGTCAAAGTCGGCAATCAGACGTTTTTCAATACCGTCGTAAGAGCCCATATAATAAATTTCAAAGCCGGCGCCTGTAAGGTGTGGCAAAAGAGCAATATTCGGTGTCACATGGCCGGCAGTACCGCCGCCTGTCAAAACAATTTTTTTCAAAGCAATACCTCCCGTAATCAATTATGACTGTAAGGACTCCAGCGCTTTTGCAAGCTGGTCCGGACAGGAAGTGGATTTCATTCCGCACTTAATGCCTTTCAATTTTGAGATGGCATCCTCTACCTTCATGCCGCGTACAAGACTGCAAATACCTTTTAAGTTGCCGTTGCAGCCGCCTGTAAATTGGACCGATTCAATGATGCCGCCGGATACTTCTATGTCGATTGCTGTGGAACAGGTTCCATGTGTCTGATATTTCATAATAATCCTCCAATCTTTCATGCGGATAATTCGTTTGTCTAAAGAAGGATTATAGCAGAAAAGTGTCCGATATTCCAGTGATTCTACAGATATTTTTTGTTGCGGGAATGATTCTTATGCATGAGGGGCTTTATGGGGAGGGGATGAAGCAAGGATGCCGTGAGCGGGCGGACATATCCGCCCGCTCACAGCGTCCCCTGCTGTTATTTTCCGTCACAATCCCACGAATCAGCGCGCAATCCGTCGATGAGTTTTCCGTCCTGCCATATTGTCCGCTAACCTCAAGTTTACTATAATAGAATTACTGAAAGAGGCGGAAGTATACGCTGAAAAGGAGGTATTTATGTTTGCTGTTTTTGAGGAAGAAAAGTGGATAACCATTCTGATGTTTACATTCCTGTCATTGAGTATATTAAGCAGAATTATAATAGGAATACGATACCAGAATATGATAAGACAGACGGAAAATATGTCAACAACGAGTCATAAGGCGTTAAAACAGTGTAAGCTGAAATTTGCGAACTGTTATCAGTTAAACGGCGGCGTTTCGAATATTCCCATCTTTGTGGACAAGTTTCTCAACAAGCTGAAGCTGGGACCGCTGTTGGTACAGACGGTGTATCACTTGTCGGGACAGTTTATGCTTTTATCAGTGTTTTGTTCCGGTCTGGGCGTGTGCCTCTGTCTTGTGGCAGGACATACCATCGGCGATATTCTGCCTTTTTACATAGTGAGTTTTTTGGGATTGTATCTTTATTATTCCGTGTCGGCAATAGCGGATGTCAAAGGCAGAAGGCGGATTTTGAAAACAAATCTGGTAGATTATTTAGAAAACCATATGGCAAGCCGCTTGCGGGCAGGACTGCCGCCGGAAGCGAAGGAAGGCGCGAAAACAGGGATAAAGGAGCCAAAGACCGGTATCGAGCTGATGCCTGTACATGCAGGCGGGAATATACATGTAAATAATGCTGCGGGTGCAAATGCCGCTGTCCGCACCGAAAGCGGGGAAGGTGCGGAGGAAAAAGAAAGTGATAGGATGGGCAGGATATTTTCCCTTTCCGAGCAGAAGGAGTTAGAGGAACTTTTGCGGGAATTTTTAACCTCTTAAGGGCCGCATGTCCAAAAGGTTTTTCTTGAATTTGCATCAAACGTCTGTTAAACTGAAAATGATGACAGGAAAAGACCGGCTGCGGAACGGTCTTATAGAAAAGAAAGGGAGCGAAAGGAAAATGAGTGCAAAAGTAAGGTTTGATTATGCGAAAACAAGTCCTTTTATTTCTGCAGAAGAAGTAGAAAAAATGAAGCGGCAGACATTGGACGCTAAGGAAGTGCTAGTATCGAAGTCCGGTGCAGGAAATGATTTTTTAGGCTGGATTGACCTGCCGGTAAATTATGACAAAGAAGAGTTTGCAAGAATTAAGGAAGCTGCAAAGAGGATACAGGAAGACTCGGAGGTGCTGTTGGTAATTGGCATCGGCGGTTCTTATCTGGGCGCGCGTGCGGCAATCGAATTTTTGGGACACAGCTTTTACAATGTGGTAGATAAGAGTATCCGCAGGACGCCGGAGATTTATTTTGTGGGCAATTCCATAAGCTCTACCTATATTAAGCACTTGATGGATGTTGTGGGAGACAGGGATTTTTCCGTTAATATGATATCCAAATCCGGTACTACGACGGAACCGGCGATTGCTTTCCGCGTGTTTAAGGAGATTTTGGAAAAGAAATACGGTAAGGCGGGCGCGGCAAAGAGGATTTATGCGACCACGGACAGGGCAAAGGGTGCGCTAAAGCATGTTGCCGACGAGGAAGGTTATGAAACTTTTGTGGTGCCTGATGATGTAGGCGGACGTTTTTCCGTACTGACGGCGGTAGGGCTTCTGCCGATTGCAGTCAGCGGTGCAGATATTGACAAGCTGATGGAGGGTGCGGCAAGCGGCAGAAAATATGCACTTGAGTCCTCCTTTGAGGAGAATGATGCGCTGTTATATGCTGCGCTGCGTAATATCCTGCTTAGGAAGGGAAAATCTGTTGAAATACTTGCCAATTATGAGCCCAGCCTGCACTATGTTTCAGAGTGGTGGAAGCAGTTGTACGGCGAGAGCGAGGGCAAGGACCAGAAGGGAATTTTCCCTGCAAGCGTGGATTTGACTACGGACCTTCATTCCATGGGACAGTTTATTCAGGATGGATCCCGCATTATGTTCGAAACGGTTTTAGAGGTTGAAAAATCCCGCGAAGAGTTGATTATCGGTGAGGAGCCCGTGGACTTGGACGGCTTAAACTATCTTGCCGGCAAGACGGTGGATTTTGTAAATAAGAGCGCAATGAACGGTACAATTTTAGCACATACCGATGGACAGGTACCTAATTTTCTGGTAAAGATTCCTGAGGTGAACGAGTTTTACCTTGGTGAGCTGTTCTATTTCTTTGAGTTTGCATGTGGTGTGAGCGGATATTTAAATGGTGTAAATCCTTTTGACCAGCCCGGTGTGGAGAGCTACAAGAAAAATATGTTTGCTCTGCTTGGAAAGCCCGGATACGAGGCGCAGAGAGAGGAGCTGCTAAAGAGATTGTAGGAAAATGGATAAAGGCTGTGCGGTTTTGCCGCACAGCCTTTTTGAAACTAGGTCAATAATACAATTTTTACTTCAAATTCCGTATCAGTGCTGTGCAGCGAGCAGCTTCCGTTGTATTTTTTTGCAATTTGCTGCATGATTTCAATACCATAACCGTGGGATTTCTTATCTCCCTTGGTGGTGGGAATACGGTTGCCGCGAATGGATACCTTTTTTTCTATCGGGTTGGTGATTTGTATGACGGTGTAATTGCGGCTTGTATTCACTTTTGTATGAATATAAGCGTCCTTTTGGGGCAGACATGCTTCGATGGCGTTGTTGTAGGCATTGGAAAGAAGGCCGCAGATGTCGGGATCGGTTACATTTTTTATATTGGTTAGGGAGCCTTCAAACGTAAAAGTAATGTTATGCTCCTCACAGATTTTCATTTTAGAATTGACAATCATGTCGCAAACGTGGCTGCCGGTCAGTATCTTTCCACTGGAAAATATGGCGTCATGGTTTAGCTGTTCGGTATATTTTCTGACTTCTTCATAATTCTTTTCTTCACAGAGCGATTTGATAACAGCAAGATGGCTGTTAATGTCATGACGCATTTTTTTCACCTGTTCTTCATTTTCCTTTACGCCCTGCAGCGCATCTAACTGCAGCTGCAGGTATTCTATTTCGCTTCGGGATAAGCGCTGCTGATAAACCTGAACACGAGATGCAAACAAACCGTAAAAATAATAAACAATACTGCAAAGAAAAGCACCTACAAAAAGGGTCAGGTAAGCATAGTGCTTAAGCGGTTCAAAGTCTCGATGGTATACCCATGCAATGAGCGCAACATCCATAAAGGAAAAGAAAAGCAAGGCAATACAGCCAATAATTTCTCTCATCCGAAAGTGAAGAATAAACTGATATTTAACGAGAAAGTAACGAAGGAAAATTAATATCATAAACAGCGCGATATCTGTTACAAGACCGATAAGGGAAACCTCGTAGACAGAAACAGGAATCATAATCCTGAACGCCGGCATGATTTGCGCGAGAATCGCCTCAGGAACCATTGTCAACACGAAATAAACGGCGAGGGCAGGGAAAAAGCGCAGTAAATCTCCCCATTTTTTTCTGCTAAACAAAAGAACCGCCGCCATAATGGAGATAGGTGTGCTGATGAGAAAATTGATATTTTCGGGAAGCAGCATAATGTCGAGAGCGGCTAAAGATATGTGAATAATGGAGGAAATAACGACATTCCTGCGGCTTAAGCTTATGTGGGCAGCACAAATATACTGCATTAGAAGAAGCAGAATCCAAAATTCTATCAGGTTGACAGCAAGCTGAAATAGAAAAACAATCATAGGTGCGGCACTCCTTCAATGTAAGTTTTAATTGCATGGCGGAATTGCTTGATATTTCTGCGGCTGACAGGAAAAGTCCTGCCGCTGTCAAGGGTTACATGCGCCTCGTCAAATTCTCTGACATAGGCGAGATTGACAATATATTTGCGGTGGATACGAAAGAAAGAGGCTGCCGGAAGCAGCATTTCCAGTTCATTTAATCCCTTTCGCAGAGTAATAATATCACCTTTATAGTGAAGAACGGAGTGCTTGTTGTCGGCCGCCACATGTTGTAGATCCTGTACATGCAAAAGCAGCTCACATTCCGGTGTTTTAATTAGAAGGGTTGCGTTTTCCAGTTTTGCGCGAATATCTTTGATGACGCGGAAAATATCGTCCTCTGCCACTGGTTTTAAAAGGTAACGAAAAGCGTTTACCTCATAACCGGCGGGAGCATATTCTAAGTAGGCGGTAAAAAATACCAGTATAACGGACTGGTCGTATTCCCTGATGCTTTTTGCCACATCAATGCCGTTTATAGGAGACATGACAATATCCAGAAAAAGCACGTCATACCGTTCACCGGCTCTGTAATTGTCTAAAAGTGCATCTGCAGAAAGAAAACATTCCACAGTGCAGTCCGGCTGCTGCCAGAAATAGTGATAGATTCTTTTTAAAAATACGGGTTCATCATCACAAATTGCTATTTTCATACGCCTTACGCTATCATATTCGTTTTGCTTTGTCAAGAAAAGGGGAACGCCGTCCGCTTACACCAAAAATCAAACCGCTCACGCCCTTTTTCGTAAAACCGATATTTTTTGTGATAAGATGGAATCGCAATTTTATGATTAGGAGAGGAAAGGCGGAAAATGAAAAGAGGGAAAATTGTCATAATCGTGGCGGCATTCCTTGCGGTATTTCTTGTCTGCGGGTGCGGGGGCAAGGGAAATAAGCGGGGAGTGACTTTTGCGCCGGAAAGCGATTTTAAGGTGGAGGCTGCCGAAGGCGGCGTAAGGATTACAGGGTATCTCGGAGATGGCGGAGAAGTCCATATACCGGATACCATTGGCGGCAAGCCCGTAGTGGAAATCGGATTTATGGCGTTTTATGAGGCGCCGCTGACGCTTGTCACCATGCCCGACACGGTTGTCAGAATTGATGAAGCTGCTTTTAGCAACACCTTATTGGTAAGCGTCGAGATTCCGGACAGCGTGACGGAAATGGAACAAGCTGTGTTTATGAATTGTAGAGAACTGGAAAGCATAACACTTCCTGCCAATATTACATGCATTGCAAACAATCTGGTACAGGGCTGTGAAAAGCTGACAAGCATTGAAATCCCTGCGGGTGTGACACAGATTGGACAGTTTGCGTTCAGCGGATGCACAGGAATAGGCAGTATGATGCTTCCGGATGGAGTCAGTCAAATACATAAATGGGCTTTTTATGACTGTGAGGATATTACGGTTACTTATCAGGGCGTTTCCTATACCTTTGGCGAATTGGAATATATGTATGATGTCATCAATGGGGTAACGCAGACAGGTTCGGCGCCGGACGCAGATTCCGATCCGGTTTCGGAAGAATCGGCGGAGTTAGCAGTTGAAGATGTGTTTATTTTTTCGTACGCAGGCATGGGGGCAGAAGACGGCTTTTGTATTGATGGAGTGGGAGACCCTGCATATCTCGGTGATTCCTTTGGAAGCGACGGTGAAGTGAGGATTCCTGAGGAATTTGAAGGGACAGCGGTGACGGAAATTGCCGGCGGCGCTATGATGTACTGTCTTAACATGAAAGGTGTAGACATACCGTTTAGTGTGAAGAGAATCGGCAGCGGCGCTTTTTATGGCTGTGAAAATTTGACGAGGGTGGACCTTTCCTGCAATATTACAGAGATAGAAGAGGAAACCTTTGCTGCATGTATTAGTTTGGAAAATGTTAAGTTTGGGAATAGCATAATCAAAATCGGGGACGGCGCTTTTGACGGATGTGTCAGTTTAGACAATGTACTTTCCCCTGATTACTTGGAGGAAATTGGAGACAATGCTTTCAGAAACTGTGAGAGCATGAGCGGATTTTATTTTGAGAAATCAGTGACAACAATCGGCGCAGGTGCATTTTTAAACTGTAAAAATTTAAAGTCAATTATTATGCAGGGAAATGTAACGGAAATCGGCGCAGAGGCATTTAAAAACTGTACCACGGCAGAAAGTCTTGTACTTTCCGACGGTCTGACTGTTATAGGGGAAGGGGCTTTTGAAAATTGCGAGGGGATAGATTCGGTGTCCATTCCCGGAGGTGTCGCAAGGATAGAAAAAAACACGTTTAAAAATTGCAGGAAGCTTGATTATATTCTTTTTGAAGAAGGAATTGAAAGCATTGGGGAGAGCGCTTTTGAAAACTGTGAAAAAATAGATTACATTACATTTCCGGAAAGTCTGCGTGAAATAGAGAACAATGCGTTTGCCGGCTGTACGGGCTTAAGAACTGTCACAATGCCGGAAAGTGTGACTAAAATTGCAAAGGATGCATTTGCCGGCTGTGAGAACATAATGGTTTATTATGGCGGTAATTTTTATTATTACGGCGATTTGGAGGAGCTGTATGATATCATAAACAATCAATAACAAAATTTCTTGTGATGGAGGAAAAGAATTTGAAAGCAAAAGATGTGTATTTGAAGACCATGAAGTTTGTCTGGCTCAAGCTGGCGCTGGGAGGAGCAATTTTTCTCTTTGCCTTTCTGACAATGTTTCTCTTTATATGGCTGGGGAGTCTTGGCGGCGGCAGTGGCATTGTGATGGCGCTCACTATCTGGATGATACTGGTGGGAGCGGTTTATGGGCTTGTACAGCGCTATATAGGCTATTTGATTAATGCGGGGCATGTGGCGATGGTGACGACGGCGGTGACAACGGGCAGTCTGCCAAAAAACCAGATCGAAGCGGCAAAGACTATGGTAAAAGAGCGCTTTCTGACGACAAATGTTTATTTTGTAGTGGACCGTTTGGTGAGCGGTGCGGTGAGCCAGCTTCAAAAAGGGCTGCAGAAGGTGGGGGATTTGCTGGGCAAAATCCCGGGTGTTTCCCTTATCGTCTCCTTTGCACAGATGTTTGTCCATATTGCGCTGAATTATATTGATGAGTGCTGCCTTGGCTATACCTTTTTACATAGAGAGCAGTCGGCGTTTAAGAGTGCGGCTGACGGAGTTGTCATCTATTTTCAGAACTGGAAGACGCTTTTAAAGAATGCGGCGGTGACAACCTTGATTGTTATAGGTGTATCTTTCTTGGCATGGCTTCTGCCGTTTCTGGTTTTTGCAGGCATTTTTGCGCTGCTGCACATACACTGGATATTTGCCTTTATGCTTGCCTTGATGGCGGCGGCTATTATCAAAAGTGCTTTTGTGGACAGCTATATGATGGTAAAAATGATGGTATCCTACATGCAGGTGGCGCCTTCCACAGAGATTACCTTTGACTTGTACGACAAGCTCTGCAAGCTTTCCGGTAAGTTTAAGAGTCTTTTTACGAAGGGACAGGAAGAACAGCAGCAGTACGGAAACGCACAGATGTAGCTATATCATAAAACAATATGAAATGTGGCGGATAGGAAGTATCTGCCACATTTTTTTGTATGGTTTTCAGAAAATGATTGCGCGTCTATGGGGTTTCCATTATAATTATAATGATAAAATTTTCAGAGATTAGAGAAAAGGAGAAGCAGCAGTATGCAGCAGTTTTTTGGGATGAGCCAGAGTGGAAATCTTTCGGAAGCAGTAAACGGATTGAAAAGCCCGCAGTTTATTATGCTGTTTTCGAATAATTCCCAGTTTGAAGCTCATGTAAAAGAGTTGGAAAAGTTATATCCGAACATTCCCAGCATTGGTTGTATCGGGATGGGCTATCATGCCAAAGTAGTGGAAAGCGGAGTGAGCATCATTGCTTTCTGCGGCGGCATTAGTGCAACGGCGAATGTACTGGAGCAGGTATCGGTTATGCCGGTCAAGTATATTCATCGCATGGAAGAGGACATTAGAAAAGTAAATGCTTTACAGCAGGATACGGTGTGTATTGATTTTTGTACGGGCAATGATGCCTGTGCGCTGACTACGATTGATACTGCCCTGAAGAGAAATGGCATTTCGCTGGTAGGCGGAACAGGAGATGCGGGAAAGGTTTCTGCCAACGGCAAAGTATATGAAGATGCAGTTGCGTATGCACTTGTGAAAAATCATAACGGACGTGTGAAAACTTACAAAGAAAATATTTACCATCAGCTTGGAAACTATCGCTTTATTGCTTCCAATACGGATAGGGCAAAATATATTATCGGCTCTTTAAATGGAAGACCGGCAAAGCAGGTTTATCAGGAGATTCTGCATGTGACGGACAAGGAAATATTGACGCAGACATTCCAGAATCCCTTTGGAAAAATCAACGGGGATGATACTTGTATTATTTCCATCAAAGAGGTTGCCGGAAATGCATTGGCATGTTTCCGGCAGGTTAATGACTCGGATGTTTTGATATTGTTGGAGCTGGGTGATTATAAGGCGATTACCAAACAAACCATTCAGACTATCTGCAGGGAATTTCCGAAGCGTTCGGCTGTTTTTTCAGTGAATTGTCTGTTCCGCTATAAATTATTTTCTGAGAAGAATTATATGCAGACTTATCTAAACGAAATGTTTGCTTTGGGCAGTCATGCCGGATTTGTCGGATACGGGGAGCATTATAACAATCGTTTTGTCAATCAGTCCATGACGTGCGTGGTATTTGAATAAAGGAGGAGGACTATGTTGTTTTCAAATAAAAAACGGCAAAAGCCGGGGCAGATATATCACAATGAAAAAAGCCTTTATCCGGTATTGTACGTGACAGAGCATTTGAAAGATTACAAGGATGACCTGATTCGTAAAGAGGTGGAATCCCTGTGGGAATTGAGTATGGTAGGCAATTCTTTTTCGGGTGTATTGGAAAAGGCAGATAATTTTCAGGAACAGCTTCTAAAATTTGGGGAATCCTTTTCCAGCATTAACAATACTGCGGAGCAGTTTTCGGAGGTAAAAGGAACCATTGGACAGACTGTGACGAAGACACAGGATAAAGTAGAAGAGTTAAAAAATACTTCCATGGCGATTGAGCAGTCTTATGTGGAGATGGAGCATACTTTTGAGCAGCTTCAGGCTGCCGTAAAAAATATCCGCCAGTGCATTAACAAAATTGTCTCTATTGCGGATGAAACCAATATTCTTGCCATAAATGCATCCATTGAGGCTTCCAGAGCCGGAGAGAGCGGCAAGGGATTTGCAGTAGTTGCAATGAAGGTCAAGGAACTTGCAGAAGAAATCAAGGGTCTTGCCAATGATGCGGAGTCAGGCATTCACAATGTGGAAGCCGATACGAACCAGTTAAATGAAAGCATTGCCGATTCAGCACAGAAGCTTGGGCAGGGCACGGGAATTGTAAACGCTACATATGAGTCTTTCCATGAAATTACGCAGGCGGCAGAAGGCGCTTCCGTGGTGCAGACGGAAATTTCAGATGTGATTACGGTATCTCAGAATAATTTGCAGACCATATGCCGGTTTTTTGACGAAATAAAGCTGCAATATCAAGAGGTGGTGAAGCATATCAACCGCGCAAGCAGTCTTGGTACAACGAAAAGTGCCATGTTTGAGGATATCGACAATATGTTGTCTCAGATTCCTCCCATTATCAAGGATACCAATCCCGAAATGTAAGGCTTGGATGTATACAAAAAGCTCTGCCGGCGCAGGGCTTTTTCCACACAGAAGAGAGGATAACGTTCTGACAGGAGGTAAAAGTAATGTCCCCAAAGCCAAATATTGTCATGCTGGAGCGCAATAGTGTGGGAGTAGATATTGATGTTTCCTGTTTTGAAATGTTGGGAAATGTGACATACTATTCCAATACCGTTACAAAAGACGAAATACGGGAACGCACACGGGAAGCAGATATTGTGATAGCTAATAAGGCGCCTATGTGTGAGGAAACCCTGAAGGACTCAAAGCGGGTAAAGCTGATTTGTCAGTTTGCTACAGGTTATGACAACTGTGACGTAACATATTGTAAGAGCCGCGGCATTGTGATTTCCAATGTAGTAAACTACTGTACGGATATGGTGGCACAGCATACCTTTACGCTGGCACTTTGTCTGGTGCAGAAGCTTTTCTATTATGACAACTATGTCAAATCTGGTGCATATGGTGCACAGGACAGATTTTCCAATTTTGATTTGCCTTTTTGCGAGCTTGCCGGCAAAACTTGGGGTATTGTGGGAATGGGAAATATCGGACGCCGTACGGCAGAGATTGCACAGGCATTTGGCTGCAAGGTAATTTTTCATTCCGTTACGGGCAGAAGCGCGGTAACGGCATACCCATGTGTGGACAAGGATACGCTTTTGGCGGAAAGCGATTTTCTTTCCCTGCACTGTCCCTTAAGCGGGCTTACGGAAAATTTTATCGACAGGGATGCGCTCTGTAAAATGAAGAAAACGGCGGTGTTAATCAATGTGGCGAGGGGACGGGTGGTAAACAACCATGACTTATATGAGGCGCTTGTGCAAGGCGAAATTATGGCGGCGGGACTGGATGTGCTGGAAAAAGAGCCGTTGTCTTTAGACAATCCGCTGTGTAAAGTAAAGGATAGCAATCGGCTCATTATTACGCCTCATCTTGCATGGGGCAGCGTGGAGGCAAGAAAACGCTGTGTGGAAGGCGCATTTGAAAATGTGCGTGTTTTTCTGGCGGGTGAGCCTAGAAACGTAATATAACGCAGAGCAGATGAGAAGCAGCATACCGGTGATTTTATCAGGAGGACCACAAATGGAACAAATGAAAAAGCTTATTATAAAATATCGGGAAATAATCATATATCTGATTGTGGGAGTGATGACGACGATTGTGTCATGGGCGGCATGTTTTTTATTAAAATATTTGGGAATGAATCCCGATATTTCATGGCAGAATTTTGTGATTAACAGTTTTGGGTGGATTGTAGGCGTCACCTTTGCTTATCCCTTGAACAGACAATGGGTTTTCAGAAGCAAAAACCCCCATATTATGAAAGAGTTCGGCGGCTTTGCCGCTTCCCGCCTTTCCACATGGATACTGGACATCGTGGTAATGTGGGTTACGGTTAACGCCATGAGTATGCACTACTGGATAGCCAAAATATTTATTTCGTCGGTATTGGTAACGGTTATAAACTACGTGTTCAGTAAGCTTTTTATTTTTAAGAAGAAGGGTTCGGAAGGTTAAACCACCATTTAACAATTTAGCAAACAGAAATTTTTCAAATTGCGAGTTGCATATTCGATTACAAAATCCCCTTCGGCAGACAGTTCATCCTGCGCGGAGGGGATTCTTTTTTGTCTCTTTGGATTAAAACAAGGTTTCAAAGCGCTGCATGGCTTCTATGGTATTTTCACGGCTGCCAAAAGCAGTCAGGCGGAAATAATTTTTGCCGTTACTTCCAAAACCGGCGCCGGGGGTGCCGACTACCTGAATTTTATTCAGCATATAGTCAAAAAACTCCCATGACTCCATTCCCATTGGACATTCAAACCAGATATAGGGGGAATTGATGCCGCCAAAGTAGCGGATGCCTTTTTTCTCCATGCAGGAAGCGATGATACGGGCATTTTCCTGATAATATTGGATGTTGGCACGGCACTCTGCCATACCTTCCTTGGAAAAGACCTGCGCAGCACCTTTTTGTATAATATAGGAAACACCGTTAAATTTAGTGGTTTGTCTGCGGTTCCACATGGCGTTTACGGACATTTCCCTGCCGTCAGAAGAGGTAAACTTCAAATCTTCTGGTACGATGGTGTAGCCGCAGCGTGTACCGGTAAAGCCCGCAGTTTTACTTAAGGAGCAGAATTCCACGGCACATTTCTTGGCGCCTTCAATGGCAAAAATGCTGCGGGGCAGCGTTTTATCGGTGATAAAACATTCATATGCAGAATCATAAAGCAGCAGCGCATTATTTTGGAGGGCGTAATCTACCCATTCCTTTAACTGTGCGTGATTGTAGGCGGCGCCGGTAGGGTTGTTGGGGGAACAAAGATAAATAATATCTGCGTGGAAATTTTTGTCCGGCATGGGCAGAAAGCTGTTTTCTGCGGTAGCGTTCATGTAGGTAATATTTCTGCCGTTCATAATGTTGGTATCCACATAGACGGGGTAGACCGGGTCCGGAATCAGGATAACGTTGTCCTGTGCAAACAAATCGGTGATATTGCCGGTATCGCTCTTTGCACCGTCAGATACAAACACTTCCTTCGGGCTGATGGTTACGCCGTTTTCTGCATAATAGGCTACAATGGCATCCCGGATAAAGTCGTAGCCCTGCTCGGGACCATAACCTTTAAAGGTCGAGGAAGAAGCCTGGGCATCAACGCCTTCGTGCAACGCCTTGATAATGCTGCTCCCGATGGGAAGCGTAACGTCTCCGATGCCGAGGCGAATGACTTTTTTATCGGGGTTTGAAGCCGTATAAGCGGCTACTCTGTGGGCAATTTCGGAAAATAAATAGCTTTCTTTTAAGTTCAGATAGTTTTCATTTAGTTTAGGCATTGCAATCCTCCTACAATAATGTAATCATGTGTTCCACCAAAAGAGCGGAGTGCTTTGCCGCCTCTCTTTCAAAGGAAGGGTAGTCCATTTCTGCGCTGTTGTCTGCTTTGTCTGAGATGGCGCGGATAATGACGAAGGGAATCTGGTTTAAGTAAGCGCCGTGGGCAATGGAGGCGCCTTCCATCTCGGCACAATCTCCCTGATAGGTATCTATCAGGTGCTGCTTTGTCTGCTTGTTTGAAATAAATTGGTCACCGCTTACCACTCTGCCTGTTTTTACATGAATGTCGGGGTTTACTTCCCTGCAGGTTTCTACAGCAATCTTTACCATGGTTTCGTCTGCTTTAAATTCGCGGAAACCCATTTGGGGAACCTCTCCCAGTTGATAGCCAAAGATTGTGACATCTATGTCATGATGTAGCGCATCTACAGATACAAGAATGTCACCAATATCTAACATGGGATTCAAAGAACCTGCGACACCTGTGTTAATAATATGGCTGACCTCAAAAATATCTGCAAGAATCTGCACACAGAGCGCCGCGTTGACTTTTCCGATACCGGAACGAACCACGACTACGTCAACATCATGTAAGGTTCCGATAAAAAAATCCATAGATGCTTTTGTGATAACCTGTGTAACCTGCATTTTGCTTTTTAACTGTTCCACTTCCAGTTCCATGGCTCCAATAATTCCAATTTTTTTCATAATGGCGAGATACCTTTCTTCCACTCATTTTTTAAAAAGTGCCTGCATCAACGTTTCTTTGGTTTCAGGCGTCAAAAGCTTTGTAACAAATTGTGCTTAGACGGGGTATATCAGGCGGCTGTCGTCGATATCATAAAGAACGTTATCTAAGTACCGTGCGGCAAGATAATTTGTCATGGGCAGGTTCATGTCCAGATAATTGCCGCAGTCCATGGGAGAAGCCCCGGGCACTGCATCCTTGTAATCGCGGATAAATTCATACATTTCTATCATAAGAGGTATAATATCGCGGGATTCGTAATTACCTGCCAGAATCAGGTAAAAGCCGGTGCGGCAGCCCATGGGACCGAAATAAACGGTTTTTTCCTTATAATCAGGATGGTTGCGCAGAAAAGTTGCGCCCAGATGTTCGATGGTATGTACCTCTGCCGTATTCATGACAGGCTCTTCATTGGGGCTTGTCATGCGCAAATCGAAGGTGGTGAGAGTTTCTGCCCCTACCTTATCCTTGCGGGAGACATAAACGCCGGGCTGCAGCTTTATGTGGTCTATGGTAAAGCTTGTTATCTTTTCCATGTGAAAATCCTTCCTTTCGTTTATAGATACCCGCAGGCAGCGAGACAGCCGACGGGCATGACTTCTACAAAATAGAGTAGCGGATACGAGTTTAAAAGTCAAGGGAATCGTGTGGAAAAGCGTAAGGAAGGATTTCAGGGCAGGCTTAGTGAATACCAATAATGCATATGGGCGCCGCCTGACCTTGCGATATAACGCCGATGGCATTCCATAAGTGTTTCAGCGTGCCGTTTTTGCTGTATGCAGAATAGGAGTTTCGCAATTACCTATCAGAATTATTTGAGGAAAGGATATTTTTATGAGACGAAATCTTGGAAGAAAAACAACCTAAATGTTTTAATAAGTACTTGCGAAGGAAAGAGAAACGGCGTATGCTTTTAAAATGACTGAAATTTATTTTAGGATTCGGGTGGTCAAAAGCCTTGCTGATAAAGCGGGGAGAAGGGACAGAGGATTGGATTATGGCTGTGAGGCTGATAAAATTTTTTGCAGGACTGGCGATGATACAGCTTGGAGTCGCTACATTTCTTGCAGTAGGAATTGGTTCGGATTCTTTTACGGTATTTACGCAGGGTTTTTCTAAGGTGCTGCATATCAGTGTAGGAGCCGGAAACTGCCTTTTGACGCTGTTGCTTTTGGGGATTGTGTTTTGGCTTGACCGTTCCCAGTTTCGGATAGGCATGGTGCTTTCGGTGGCGTTTGCGGGGCTGCTGCTTAACGGTATGACATTTCTTTTGGGAAAAATACTGCCGCAGAATCCTTCCTTACCGGTTATAGTTTTGGAATTTGCGGCAGCGTGTGTAGTGGTATCCTTTGGGTTTCCCCTGTTAAAATCAGCAGAGCTTGGTGTTGCGCCGAACGATGCGTTCTATCTTGCGCTGGTAAAAAAGACAAAAAAGCCTTATGGGGTGGTGCGGGTGTGCGTGGATGCCGTATACTTGGTGCTTGGTTTTTTATGCGGCGGTGTGATCGGCGTCGGCACACTTATCTGTGTGGCGGCAATCGGTCCCATGGTGCAGTTTGTAATGGCGCATCTGATTTTGCAGAAAGAATAGGGCGCTTATAGATATGCGATAAGCTCGTCAATGACGGAATGCATACAGTCATCGGAAAGCCCAAAGTCTTTTTGCTTATAATTCCATGTACAGCGGGAAATACCAAACTGTAAAAAGGCACTGTTGATGACTTTGTACCATTTGAGCCTGTCCTCGGGCTCGGCGTTGTCGATAACGCCGTATTCGCCGCAGTAAAGAGCTGCGTCATATTTTTTGGCAGTATCCAACGCTTTGGCAAATCGACCGGCAAAGTAGGAGGGCGTAACTTCACTTTCCGGAAAGCGCATTCGAAAAGCGGTGTCCATGCCTTCTACCCAATGCGCACCCTGATGGGTGAAGTCAAGCGGGTCGTAACAGTGGAAGGAAAGCACAACCTTATCGTCATAAGGTGCGGCAAGGTCAGGAAGGGCATCCGGACTGTTATTCCAGTATCCGCCGACGATAATTACGGTATCGGGAGCGTATGCCCGTATTCTTTTAACACAATGCAGAATAATGTGGTTCCAAATGCCGCCGTAGTGCTGTTCCGTAACTTCGTTGAGCAGTTCGAAAGCAATTCGGTCTCCATAGGAAGCATAGCGCTGCGCCAGTCGTTCCCAAAGGCAGTAAAACCTTTCCTGAAGCACAGGATTTTCAAAAAAACCGTTTTCACATTCCCCTTTGTCAAAGGAAAAGCCTGCCGTCTTGTGCAGGTCAAGAACCAGATTCAATCCGGCTTCCTTACACCACTCTAACGCGTTGTCAATATAGCGGTAGCCTTCTTTTTGCTCGCAGCCTGCCGTATCTTCAACCAAATTGTAATCGATTGGCAGCCGCACATGGTCCGCTCCCCAGGACGCAATTTTTATAATATCATCTTTGTTGATAAAGCTGTCGTAATGTTCTTTTGTATGAATACACTGTGAAAGCCAGCCGCCGAGATTTATTCCCTTCTGATAACCTTTCCATTCTCTCATTGTTTTACAATACCCTCCATGTGATAATATTTGATAAGAATTGTAGCATAAGGTAAAATGACATGAATATCAAAAAAATGCTGTTTATATCAAAATTTTGCTGTATTTTTTGAAAAGATAAGATATAATGCTATTTACAAACAGGACAAAGAGGGAACGTTACCATGTCGCAGTCAGAAAAAGAACTTACACAAAAAGCGTTTGTAAACAGGGAATGTGCTTTTAAGCATACTTCATTTGAACAAGAGTTTGCGTTTTATAATTATGTAAAAAATGGGGATGTTGACAAGGTTATGCAGATGATGACTCCTCTGGGGGCAGGCGGAGCAGGCATGTTGTCCGAGGATTTTCTGCGCAATCTGAAGTATCATTTCATTGTTATGGTTGCCCTGATAACACGGTTTTGCGTGGAAGGGGGGATGGAGATGGAAACGGCGTATACGCTCAGCGACTTGTATATTCTGAAAGTGGATAAATGCGTGGAGGTCAGGGAAATTCATAAGCTGCACAGGGAGGCGGCGCTTGATTTTACAAATCAGATGAACAGGCTGAAGCGGAATAAACGTTATTCCAAACCTGTTATCATGACAATGGACTATATCTATGACCATCTCCATTCCAAAATTTCCGAGAAGGATATTGCGGCGCATGTCTCGCTGAGCGTATCGCATTTGTCAAGGCTTTTTCACAGTGAAACGGGAAGGACTATCACTGCATATATTGCAATGCAGCGGGTTGAGGAGGCAAAGAATATGCTGCGGTATACAGATGATACCGCTCTTGACATCGGCAATTATCTTGCGTTTCATTCACACAGTCATTTTATCAGTACATTTAAAAAGTATACGGGGATTACGCCGGGGGAGTTTCGTAAAAGATATTACCGCTCCAACTGGAATCAAACAAAGGCAGCGATGCCAAATGCTGATATCGAAAAAATTCGTTAAATATACAATGAAAGTATTCTAATAAAAAATATACCTTGACAGGCGAAGTATATATAAATATAATATACAACAAGAAGGGAGGAGACCATATGTCAATTACATCCGACATTCTGAGGGGACATACGGAAGCAATTATTTTATCTCATCTTCTGGAGCGTGACAGCTATGGCTATCAAATTAATAAGGACATTGTAAAAAAGACGGACAGCAGGTATGAATTGAAGGAAGCGACACTGTATTCTGCATTTAAGAGGCTGGAGCAGGCAGGATATATCCGTACTTACTGGGGCGATGAAACCGTGGGAGCCCGACGCCGTTATTATGCCGTGACAGAAGAGGGAAAAAAGGCTTATCAAAGTTATAAGAGGGAATGGGAAGAAGCAAAAATAATAATCGATCAGCTTTTAAAGTAAGCATATGCCGGAAAGAGAGGCAGAATATGGTGCCATATGGCAGAATGGAGAGGAATTTATGAATGAGAAAATCAGAAAGCATCTTGATGAGCTGTTTGTGGATGCGCCAAAGACCAGAAAGGCAATGGAGTTAAAAGAGGAAATGCTGCAGAATAGTATGGAGAAGTATCAGGACCTTTTGAGCGAGGGATATTCGGAGGAGAATGCCTATAAAAATGTAATTGGCTCTATCGGAGATGTGACGGAGCTGTTTGAGGATTTGGAGGAGAAAAACCTTTTGAATTTGTCAGAGAAGGATAGAAGGAAAAAAGCAATCCTTACTTCGATAGCAGTAGGCATGTATATTCTGGCGGGCGTTGTGCTTCTTGGAAGTCCCTTTATAGGAGATATCATAGGCTCTCCCCGCTATACAGACTATAGTACGCTGGGGCTGGTGCTGGCGGCAGCGATTTGTATTGCACCTACCTGTATGCTGGTTTATGCGGCAAATATGTATCCTGCTTACCAGAAGAAGAAGGAAAACTATGTGGAGGATTACAAAGAATCCAAGCATGTAAGCAATCGTGATAAGGCAGTCAGAAGCTCTATCAGCACAATTATATGGACATTGGTTATTATTATTTATTTTCTGTTTAGCTTTTCGACGGGTGCATGGCATATCAGCTGGGTGATTTTTCTAATGGGCGCATGTGTGGAGGCAGTCTGCAGCCTGATTTATAGTCTGCGGCGGAAGGAATAGTATTTTTGATGAATAAGAGGTATCAGGATGAGGACAGTAAAAATTATTTTAATTACTATATTATGCGGGTTGATTGCTTTTCTGGGCATAACGCTGGTATGGGGCGTTCGGTCGGAAAGCGGATTTTACCGCGGATTCGGGCAGCCTTATAAGCTTGCAAAGGAGTGGGAGATACCGGCATCAGAAACGGAAAGCCTGTATGTCAATTATAATATGAATTCCAATGACGTCTATTTGTTTGAAGGAACGGGGGACAACATTGTAATTCGTGAATACACCAATTTTGAAGGAAAGGAAGAATGGCTTTCTACCGTGAAACAGGAGGGCAGCACTCTGGTTATCAGAGGAGAGCGGCGGCGCTCCGGCTTTTTCCTGATGGGGATTTCACGGGAGGACGCTTATATAGAAATTTATCTTCCATCGGGGCTTCTGACAGAGATGGAAATTGTAACGACCAGCGGCGATATCCGTGCAGAGAGGGATTTTACAGTTGATGGAAGCTTTTCTGTGGAGAGCAGCAGCGGCGACATTTGCTTTCAAAAAGTAGGAGCAGAGAAAATAGTGGCAGGCGCCAGCAGCGGAAGCATTACCTTTGGTTATGCGGCAGGAACGGTTTGGGCCGAGGCGAGCAGCGGGGATATCTGCTTTCAGGAAATAGCAGGTGATGCGGAAATCTCTACCAGCAGCGGTGAAATTACAGTGGAGCGGATAGACGGCAATGCAGAATTTTCTGCAAGCAGCGGCGATGTAAGGCTTAGACACGCGGAAGGCGATGTGAGGATTTCTACCAGCAGCGGTGAAATTCAGGTTTTAGGAGGCAGCGGTACCAGAATTATCAGCGCTTCGTCAGGTTCGATTACCTTGGCAGATGTGAATGGCAGGTTTGATTTAAGAACGACCAGCGGAGAGATTTTTTTGGGAAATGGAAATGGGTATGGGGAAGCCGAGGCGAGCAGCGGCGATATTGATATTCGTTTAGACCGTCTGGAGGGCAGTCTGGATATCGATACGACCAGCGGAGAAGTCGGCGTATACATTCCTGCAGATGCTTCTTTTTCCTTTGCCTTTGGTTCTGCCAGCGGAGAATGTGAGACATTTTTTGACGACTGCCTTTCTTATAACAAGCGAGGTACTTCTGCAAAGGGGGATTATGGCAGCAGTCCCGATAAGACAATCAGCATATCTACCAGCAGCGGCAGCGCTTATATTTATGAGAAATAGAAATAAGTTATCTGTGATATTCTGCCAAAACAGGAGAAAGCTGCCGGAATGTGTCCTAAGACAATGGTACCAATATATACATGATGCGAAGTCATTCGATGCCACGGCGATTTTACATACAGGGGCAATAAAGAAAAATATGAAATGGACATACCATGTGCCGACCATTGCATTGGTTTTCATCTGAAAGCATATCCCATAAATCGGGATGAAAACGGAAAACCCCTCCCTAACAAGGAAAGACCGAAGGATTAGAACAAAATGCGTAACAAAAAGCAGAAAACCGACCACTAATGAAAGTGATGTGTTTTCTGCTTTTTTGTACTTTGTTTGTCAGTGTTAATAACAAGTCAAGTTTTAATAATAAGCTAAGCTAATCTTATAAGGGCTTTCCGGTCAGCTTTTCGTAGCCCTCCAGATAAATATGAATCGTCTTGTCCACAATATCCTGCGGCAGCGTCCAGTCGTTGCCGGGATTTGCCTTGAGCCAGTCTCTTGCAAACTGCTTGTCGAAGGAAGGCTGTCCGTGTCCGGGTTCATAGCCCTCCGCAGGCCAGAAGCGGGAGCTGTCGGGGGTAAGCATCTCGTCGCCGAGCACAATATTGCCTTCTTCGTCCAAACCAAATTCAAACTTTGTATCTGCGATGATGATGCCGCGGCTGCGTGCATACTCGGCACATTTCTTATATAGGGCAATGGTATAATCCCGAAGCTTTTCTGCGTATTCGCGTCCTTTTGTGGGGAAACGTTCTTCAAGGTAATGAACGCTCTGTTCAAAAGAAATATTTTCATCATGGTCGCCGATTTCTGCCTTGGTGGAAGGGGTGTAGATTGGCTCCGGCAGTTTGTCAGATTCGCGCAGTCCTTCCGGCAGTTTGATGCCGCATACCTCACCGGTCTTCTGGTAGCTTGCCCAGCCGCTGCCGGTTATATAGCCGCGGACAATACATTCAATGGGCAGCATATTTAATTTGCGGCACAACATACTATTGCCGTCAAACTGCGGCTGCCTGAAAAATTCCGGCATATCTGCCACATCAACAGAAATCATGTGATTTGGCAGAATATCCTTTGTCATGTCAAACCAGAATTTAGACATCTGGGTCAGCACAGCGCCTTTCTTATCTACCTTGTTGTGGAGAATCACGTCAAAGCAGCTGATTCTGTCGGTTGCAACCATAATCAGACTGTCGCCGTTATCATAAATTTCACGTACCTTGCCTTCTTTGACAGGCTTCATTTCCTGAACACTCATCTTCTGACTCCTTTGCGTTTACTGTTTATTATCTGCCATAAGTGTATTGTGTTTTTGGAAAAAAATCAAGAGGTTCTTTTACGCCGGCAAATAAGAGTTCGGCAAAAGTGTTTACACCTATTCTTAGGTCAAATCGACAACTAACATTTTTGTCAGGGCTTTTGGCATCCGAATCCTGTTTGAAAAATAATAAAAAAGGAGCTGCATACGTGTGTGCAGCCCCTTTTTTATGGATTATTTAGTTATAGTTGTCAATGCAGGGCTGGAACATATCCTTGCTTACGCCGCACAGAGGGCAGCACCAGTCGTCCGGCAGGTCCTCAAATGCTGTGCCGGGAGCAATGCCATGCTCAGGGTCGCCCTTTTCAGGGTCATAAGTATAACCGCAGGGATTGCAAAAATATTTTTTCATATCGTCCATCTCCTTCATTTTGTATTATTTGGAAAAGTTAAATCATGTCTCAATTAACCAAAGTATCTCTTTAAAAGTCCTTCAAATGCCTTACCGTGTCTTGCCTCGTCACGAGCCATCTCATGAACGGTGTCATGGATTGCATCCAGATTCAGAGCCTTTGCTCTTTTTGCAAGGTCAAATTTACCGGCAGTAGCACCGTTCTCGGCATCTACTCTCATTTCCAGATTTTTCTTGGTGGAGTCGGTTACAACTTCGCCTAAGAGCTCTGCAAACTTGGCAGCATGTTCTGCTTCTTCATAAGCTGCTTTCTCCCAGTACAGACCAATTTCAGGATAGCCTTCTCTGTGAGCCACTCTTGCCATAGCGAGGTACATACCAACCTCAGAGCACTCGCCTTCAAAATTTGCACGAAGGTCCTTGATGATATCCTCGGGAACGCCCTGAGCCACGCCTACGACATGCTCTGCAGCCCATGTCTTTTCACCAGCCTGTACCGTAAACTTTTCTGCGGGAGCGTGGCAGACAGGACATTCAGCCGGCGCTGCATCTCCTTCGTGAACATAACCGCATACCTGACATACATATTTCATATTTTTCTCTCCTTTTATATAAAATTTTTAATTGCTTTCTCCTGTTTCCTTTTTGCAGCAGTTTCCGCAGACGCCGTAAAAATAGGTGACATGTCCGGCTATTCTGCCGTCAAAGCCGGCTCCGGCAAGCTTCAATATAGAATCAATATTCTGCATATCGAGGTCGATTACGCTGCCGCATTCTGTACATACAAAGTGGTAGTGAGGGGAAGTATCATAGTCAAAATGGTCTACGCCGTCTCCAACCCTAAGCCTTGTAATTTCACCGGCATCGACTAACATAGTAAGATTGCGGTATACGGTCCCCAGACTGATGTGGGGAATCTGCTGCCGAATCGCCATGTATACGGCATCAGCCGTGGGATGGTCTTTGCGGGAAGCAAGGCAGGCTTTGATTTCTTCGCGCTGTCTGCTGTACTTAGTAGCCATACCTCCTCCTTTAAAAATAAGAATGATTACTGTTTTATTATAACGGTATTTTGGACATTGTCAATAGCCTGCGGCGTTGTTTATATTTTTTTTAGGATATTCTTCTTTGCAGTTAATTTCTTTTTCTGATAAACAGTGCTATAATCGGCTATATAACAGAGTATAAGCCGTCCGGCGCGCCGGATGGGAGGATTTGCGGAAAGGCAGAAATTTTATGAAATTCAGGACAAGACTATGGGTGACCTTTGGCGTCATTGTTTTGATTCCTCTGGTACTGGTCATTGCCGCGTTTATGCTGATTGGCGGATGGATTCTGCGTGCCGAGCAGATGAATGGTTATGGGCTGGTCGATTTCAACGCCATGTCCGGCAGCGTGCAGACTGCCGGAAAACATGCGCAGCTTTTGTATGAAAGTCTGTCGGGTGTGCTGGAGGAAAACCCTGCCGCATTGGAAGACAGGGAATATCTGCAGGGTATCAGCGACGGCATCAGCAGAAAGAACTGTTATATTTTGGTTCGAAAGGGCGAAGCACTTTATTATGCCGGCAATGAAGAGGCGGCAAAGGAGATTTTTCACAAGCTGCCGGATTATGGATGGGAAAACGAGGAGAGCGAAACGGGTTATTTTTTTGATGACTCGCAAAAGTATGTGAAGCAGTTGGATTTTGTGTTTTCGGACGGAACGCCGGGCAGTCTTTTTATTGTTACCCGCATTACCAGCCTGATTGCGAGACCGCTGCTTGTGGATATGTTTATTGCAGTCCTGATTATTTTGATATTCACCGCATTTATGCTGACAAGATGGATTCACAGGGGAGTATTCGGGCCCATCAACCAGTTGAATGTGGCAATGAAAAAAATCAAGGACGGTAATTTTGACTATATGCTTTTTACGGACAGCAAGGGTGAAATCGGGGATTTGTACCGCAATTATGAAGATATGCGTCTTAGGCTGAAGGAGTCCACCGAGGAGAAGATGGCACAGGAAAAGCAGAATAAAGAGCTTATCAGCAATATATCCCATGATTTAAAAACGCCCATTACTGCTATCAAGGGGTATATGGAAGGCATTATGGACGGTGTGGCGGACACGCCGGAAAAAATGGATAAATATATTAGGACTGTTTACAATAAAGCCAACGATATGGATAAGCTGATTAACGAGCTGACTTTGTATTCCGGAATCGACAACAACCGCATTCCCTATCATTTCCACCGTATTAATGTAGCCGACTATTTTGGCGACTGCGTGGAAGAGGTGGGACTGGATTTGGAATCCAAGAATATAGAGTTGAATTACTCCAATCTGGCGGCGCCGGATACCATGATTATAGCGGACCCCGAGCAGATGAAGAAGGTCATCAACAATATTATCGGCAACAGCATCAAATATATGGATAAAGAAAAAGGGGTTATCGATATCCATATTCTGGATGAGGTGGATTCTATCAGGATTGAGATTGAGGACAATGGCAAGGGGATTGCCGCAAAGGATCTGCCTAAAATTTTTGAGCGGTTTTACCGCACGGATACTTCCCGCAACTCCTCCAAAGGAGGAAGCGGCATTGGGCTGTCCATTGTAAAGAAAATCATTGAGGACCATGGCGGTTATATCTGGGCGACCAGCAAGGAGGAAGAAGGCACCTGTATGCATTTTGTGATCCGCAAATATAGGGAGCAGCGTGCCGATTCCAATTAAATATAGAAAATATAAAAGGTAAAAATAGCAGGAGGACTATCCATAATGAGTAAAATATTAATTATTGAAGATGAAGAAGCGATTGCGGATTTGGAAAAAGATTATCTGGAGCTCAGTGATTTTGAGGTAGAAATCAAAAATACCGGCGATGAAGGACTGGAAGCGGCGCTAAAGGGCGACTTTGATTTGATTGTGTTGGACTTGATGCTGCCCGGGGTGGACGGATTCGAGGTCTGCCGTAAGGTGCGGGAGGAAAAGAATATACCGATTTTGATGGTTTCCGCCAAGAAGGACGATATCGACAAAATACGCGGATTAGGGCTGGGTGCGGATGATTACATGACAAAGCCTTTCAGTCCTAGTGAACTGGTGGCGAGAGTGAAGGCGCACATGGCGAGATACGACAGGCTGGTGGGTACTGCGGCGAAGCCTCAGAACGATATTGTGGAAATCAGAGGCATCCGTATTGACAAGACTGCCAGAAGGGTATACGTGGATGGCGAAGAGCGGGCGTTTACTACCAAGGAATTTGACCTGCTCACTTTTCTTGCGGAAAATCCCAACCATGTATTTACCAAGGAGGAGCTGTTCCGTGAAATCTGGGATATGGATTCTATCGGAGATATTGCCACTGTAACCGTGCATATCAAGAAAATTCGGGAAAAGATTGAGTACGATACGGCAAAACCCCAATACATTGAGACCATCTGGGGCGTAGGTTATCGGTTTAAGGTATAAAGATGCAGACGAAAATTCTTTATGAAGATAACTATATTATGGTAGTGCACAAGCCGGCGGGCATTGCGGTGCAGGCTGGCAGAGTCGGGCAGGCGGATGTGGAAAGCGAGCTGAAAAATTATCTTGCCGTAAAAGGCGGCGGGCAGGCGGTATCGGGTAAAGGACCTTATCTTGGTATTGTGCACAGGCTGGATCAGCCGGTGGAGGGGCTTTTGGTATTTGCCAAAACGCCAAAGGCTGCCGCCGCGCTAAACAGCCAGCTTGCGGGAGACAGTTTCTGCAAAGATTATCTGGCGGTGGTCTGTGGGAAACCGGAGCCGAAAAAACAGGTGCTTACGGATTATATCAAAAAAGAGGGAGGGATGGCGAAAGTCTGTCCGCTGTCTGCGGCAGGCGGCACGGCGCCTTTGGAACCTCTCAAAACAGGAAAGCCGGGGATACCCAAAAAAGCAGTATTAAGCTATGAGGTTTTGATGACAAAATCTGTGGAGGAAAAAGAAATTTCCATGCTTGCGGTACGGCTTAGGACGGGGCGTTTCCACCAAATCAGAGTGCAGTTGTCCCATGCAGGGTATCCTTTGCTTGGCGATGCAAAGTACGGAAGTGAAACAAGCCGTAAGCTGTCCCAAAGTCTGCAGGTTCGCAATGCGGCATTGTGTGCTGTGCATTTGCTGTTTTACCATCCTGTGACCGGAGAAAAAAAGGAATATACTGTCAGCCCAAAGCAGCCGGTTTTTACATTTTTATATGCATGATATTCAAAAAAAATCCCATACTAATTCCAGAAATAACAAGAGTATGTTTGCTGTGCTTGAAGAAGAGGATATTGGTATGCGGGAAAAAAATAAAATGCTTCAAAACAAATATATAGTACTGCTTCTGATTACAGGGGCGGTCTATTTTTTTCTGCGGTTTATCAGCCCGCTTCTGACGCCCGTTATCATTGCAGGCATGTTTCTGACCTTCTGCTATCCTGCCTTTGACGATATTCAGAAGAAAACCAAAATCAAAAAGCAGTATTTGGCGGGCGTTATTCTTTTTTTGATTTGCGGTGTTTTGATTATTTTGGTATGGATGGGCGGCTCGCTGCTTTTGCAGAATATTCCCATATGGGTGGAGGGACTTGATGATGTACAGCGGAATATGCGGCTGTTTGTGACGGACTGCTGCAACGGTGTGGGCGGATTTTTAGGCATCAACACGGAGGGACTGGCACAGGTTTTGATTGAGCAGATAGACGTGTTTGTGGAAAATTTTCAGGTGCAGGTGCTTCCCGGGATTCTGGGAGGCACATGGAGCTATATCCGGCAGCTTCTGTCCATTATCGGTGTTCTTGCCGTCACGATGATTGCTACCATGCTGCTGGCAAAGGATTATGATTCGATTCTTGCTTTTATGGGCGCTCATGAAGGCAGCCGCACGGTGCTGGAAATCGTGCTGCGTGTACTGCGGTATGTTGCGACCTTTGTCAAAGCGCAGGTCATTATTATGATTTCCATTGCGGCAGTCTGCTCGCTCAGTCTTTTTTTTGCAGGAGTGGAAAACGGCGTTTGGTTCGGGATTTTGGCGGGTGTGCTGGATGCGCTGCCGTTTATCGGTACGGGAATTGTGCTGGTGCCCCTTGCCATATGGCAGCTTTTCTCGGGGTTTTACTGGAAGGCGGCAGTCTGTGTCATTATCTACATTGTCTGTGCGCTTCTCAGGGAATTTTTGGAACCAAAGCTGATTGGACAGAAAGTGGGCGTTTACCCTGTGGCTATCCTGATAGCAGTTTATGCAGGGCTGAAGCTCTTTGGGCTGTGGGGCATTGTCAAGGGACCGATAGGACTTGTTCTGATTATGCAGATTTATGCAGCCTATGAACGTTTGTTGACGGCGGAAAACAAATGAATTATGATAAGGAATGAAGTGATAATGGAAAGCCGTCAGGGAGCAGGGAATAGATTATGCAGAAATATCAGGGAAGCACTTTACAAAAGGAATGGGATGCAAAACGGCAGGTGCTGAAAAAGAAAATCAGGGAAATGAGCGTGCCGCAGCTTTGCAAATCATTTCTGCGGGTTTTGCTGCAGGCAGTTACGGTCGTATATATTGTCTGTATGCTTGTTGCTTTGCCGCTTTATTATCGCAGGGAAACAGGATACAGCTTTATCGGGAGTAACAAATCTGATTTTTTTATGGATAAGGGCTTTTTTCTGGGGCGCACCTTTATACATATTTTCTTATTTTATGCTGCGTTTGCCTTACTTTGTTTTTTTCTGGAGAACAGGGGAGAAAAAGGAAAGTTTTCGCTTTTGCTGAATGCGCTTTTAGAGGAGCTGTCGCTTACGGATAAATTTGCCATTCTCTATACGATAGGGGTGCTTTTGTCCTATTATTATACGGACTATCGGGCAGAACTGCGTTTGGGCGCACAGGGCTGGTACATGGGGCTTTGGCCTCAGCTTCTTCTGGTAGGATCGTACTTTGCCGTTTCAAGGCTTTTGCCAAAGTGCGCGGTAAAGTGGATGACGCTTGCCCTGCTTGTGACTTCAGGTTTTGTTTTTTTGGCGGGGCTTCTAAACCGCTACAATGTTAATCCGCTGGGAATTCCCTCTATTGGACCGGGTTTTATTTCTACCATTGGAAATATTAACTGGTATTGCGGTTACTGGGCGGTAGTGTATCCTGTTGCGGTAGGATGCTTTGTTTTTTATGAGGGAAGAGAAAAAAAAGAAAAGTGGAACCGTGCTTTGCGGATGTTTTTTGGTATTGCGGCGTCGGTGGGATTTGCCACCGGCATTACGCAGGGAAGCGAGAGCGGTGCGCTTGCGCTTGCTGCCGTACTGCTGCTTGTCAGCGCAATAGCGGTAAAAAGGCGGGACAGGCTGCATCGTTTTATGGAACTGCTGTTATGCTTTTCTGTGACGGCATGTTTTCTTTCCATTGTACAATGGCTTTTTCCGGAGCGGAACCAATATATGACAGCAACGTCTTTTTTGCTGACGGGAACCGTGCTGCCGTGGGTGACGGGCATTTTGGCGTTTTGCGCTTATCTGTGGCTGAAAAGGAAGCTGCCCATAGAAGAATGGGCGCAAAGAAAGGATATGTTCGCAGAAGGGAATAGGAAAAGTGAGGCAAAAGCAGAACGGTATGAGAGGGGAATCCGGCGAGGCTGGTATATATGCCTGTTTTTAATAGGAATGACAGTTGTGTCGTATATAGCCCTGCTGATAATCAATACGCTGTATCCGGGCAGCATAGGAGCGCTTTCCGATAATCCGTTGTTTATTTTCAACAGAGAATGGGGGAGCAACAGGGGCGGCACGTGGAAAGCCGGTGTCCGTGCGTGGACTTCTTTGGACTCTTTGCATAAGGTGGTGGGAATCGGACCGGACGGTATGGCGGAATACATATATAAAGGACCGGACAGCGGACTGCTTGACATGGTACGCGCACAGTTTGGCAACAGCAGGCTGACGAATGCCCATGGCGAGTGGATTACCATTCTTGCAAATCTGGGTCTGATTGGGCTGGCGGGATTTGCCGGCATGATGATAAGCGCAGTCTTGCGGTTTCTGCGCGCAAAAACGGCGCTCTGCATGGCGTGTGCCCTTGCCCTGTTCGGATATACCATGAATAATGTTTTCAGTTTTCAGCAGGTTATGAATGTGTCGCAGATGTTTATGATACTGGGGCTGGGGGAATGGCTTAAGCGGAAGGAGATGGAACAGGAAAATGGCAGATACGAAAATCCTGATTGTGGAAGATGACGCAGATATCAATCAGATATTGGAAAGAATTATGAAAATGCAGGGTTATGAGACGGTTTCCGCTTTTTCCGGAAGTGAGGCAGAATTGCGGCTTTTTTCAGGCGCAGGGGAGAGCGGTATATCGAAGGAATACGATTTGATACTGCTGGATCTGATGCTTCCCGGGGTTATGGGCGAGGAGCTTGTGCAAAAAATCAGGGATAAGAGTGATATTCCCGTGATTGTTATATCTGCAAAAACAGCGCTTGAAGACAGGGTTTGCGTTTTAAACGCAGGCGCGGATGATTATCTGGTGAAGCCTTTTGCGAAGGAAGAGGTCATTGCAAGGGTAAACGGAGCGCTTAGAAGATACCGGAGGCTGTCCGGCGGACAAGGTGTGGAGTCAGGTGCGGCTGCCTTAGCCGGCAAAAACGGCAGAATTTTGGAAGGCGGTGAAGCGGTGCAAAGATGTGCGGCAGAACCGGAGCAGTCGGGAAAGCCGCTTTGTTATAAAAACCTGACGCTTTATCCGGAAGCCAGAGAAGCGCAGGTGTGTGGGAAAATGCTTTCCCTGACGGGGCATGAGTTTGATATTCTGTATCTGCTGCTGCAGAATCCGGCGAAGGTATATTCCCGCGAGAGCCTCTACGAGCAGGTTTGGCAGGGCGGCTATTATGGAGAGGACAATACGGTTAATGTACATGTCAGCAATCTCCGCAAAAAAATTGCCGCCGTAGACGGGGAGGAGTATATCAAAACGGTGTGGGGCATCGGTTTTAAGATGGCATAGGAGACGGGAAAGTAATCTTTACGATTTCTTTAAACTTTCTAAAGGACTTATTTACAGTATAAAGGGTATTTTTAGTACGTACTCGTAAGAAACGAGAAGAGGGAAAGACTTTAGAATGGAGGAAGAGATGAGTTTAGAATTTATTGTAAAATCCCAAAAGCTGAATAAACGCTACGGCGAGACAATGGCGTTAAAAAACGTGGATATTGCCATAAAAAGAGGAAGCATCTATGGTCTTGTAGGCAATAACGGGGCTGGGAAAACTACTTTTTTAAAAATTATAAGCGGACTGACGTCGGCAGACAGCGGCACTTTTTCGCTGCTTGGGGCAGACAATGAGGCTGGCTACAGAAGCGTGCGGAAAAGAACGGGCGCTATCATTGAAAATCCGGGTTTTTATCCAAAAATGACGGCAAAGCAAAATCTGGAGTATTACCGCATACAGCGAGGAATCCCGGGCAAAGAGACTGTAGAAGAACTGCTGCATCTGGTGGGTCTGGAACACGCCGCAAAGAAAAAATTTGCAAGTTTATCGCTGGGCATGAAACAGAGGCTCGGCATCGCGCTTGCCCTGATGGGCGAGCCGGAGCTGTTGATTTTAGACGAGCCGATAAACGGGCTTGACCCCATGGGCATCATCGAAATCAGAAAGCTCTTATTAAAACTGAATCAGGAAAAAAATGTCACCATATTGATTTCCAGCCATATTCTGACGGAGCTTGAGAATGTGGCGACAGATTATGGTTTCTTAAACAAGGGTGAATTGGTGGAGGAAGTAGCTGCAGAGAAGCTAAAAGAAAAGTGCCGTACTTTTTTAGAGGTCAAGGTCACGGACGCAGCCGCCTATGCAGCGCTTTTGGAGACAGAGCTTTTGTGCAGCAATTACAAGGTATTGCCGGGCAACTGCATTCATATTCTGGAGCATGTGGACAGAGTGAGCGACTACAGTGCGCTTGCCGTAAAGCATGATATCGGGCTGCTTGCCTTTGAAATGAAGGAAATTAATTTGGAAAATTATTATATGAATTTAATCGGTGCGGAAAATCAGACATCCGATGCGCAGGAATGAGGTGTGGTGATATGATGAATTATATAAAAAGTGAATTATACAGGGTAGTACATTCCAAAGGGATTTATCTTTTTACGGGAATCTGTACGGCATTGCTGTTAGCCATGAACATAGTGCTAGGCAGTTTTCGGGGCGTGGAATATTTTTCCTATGCAACAACGGAATTTGTTTTTTCTATGATGTATAATGGGCTGAATGTGGTATTTTTTCTGACATTGTGCATGGGAAGTATTGTTTTTGCAGAGGAATATAAAAACAAGACGATTGCCAACAGCATTGCATTTGGATATTCGCGGATAACGCTGTACTTTGGAAAGATTCTGACAGGGCTGATTGTATCTGTTGCGGCATTGGCGGTGGTGCTGGCGGTATTTATCGGAAGCGCGTATCTGCTGCTGGAAAACAGCGGTATTGATGTTTTGATGACGCTGTTAGGAGGAGTCGGCGCATCCTTGCCGATATTAATTGTAGGGGAAACAGCGGCGCTTACGTTTCTTTTCCTGATGGAGTCTTCGGCGGGAGCTTCCTGGTCCTGGGTAGGAATTATGATGGGAATTCCCATTGCATCCGAGCTTCTTGGCATGAAGTTTGGTTTTTTTGAGAAGCTTACCGGATGGCTCGCATATGAGGTTCTGCAGAATGGACAGCGGCTTATTATGATAGAGGAGGAAACGGAGGCAGGCATATCTGCTGTGGAGCCGCAGATTGTACTGAGTTGGATGACACAGGAGGGGCTTACCAGAATGCTTCTTGTAGGCTTGATAGGGACTGCGGTTTTCCTGATATGGGGGATTGTGGGTATGAGGCGTAAGGAGATACGGTAAGCGGACTGCCGGCTGGTGCAGGGAAAAGGAAAGAGCGTATGGTTTGGTTGCTTTTTGTGACAATGGCTGTGGCTGCAATTATCTATATGGTGCGTTTTTACAGGCTGAAGGCGGTTTTGAAAAAAGCGGCTGGCGAGCTTGCGGCGATAGAAGAGAATCCGGAGGACAACCGGATTCTGCTTCTTGCCTTTCCGGATAAAGAGCTGGAGGAGCTTTTAAAGGCGCTGAACCGATATGTACTGCTGACAAGAAAAGAAAGAATTTGTTATCAAAACAGAGAGAAAGCGCTGCGTGCCCAGATTGAAAATATCAGTCATGATTTGCGGACGCCGTTAACTGCTATTATCGGGTATTTGGAGCTTCTTGACACGGATAAGTTAAGCGCGGAGGATGCGGCAGCAGTGGAGCGCGTCGGCAAGAAAGCAAAAAATCTGCAGGGACTAATCGGTAATTTCTATGATTTGTCCCGCTTGGAGATGAACGATTACCATCTGCATATGGAGAAGCTGGATGTCGTGCATTTTGCCAAGGAAGCGAGTCTTCTTTTTTATCAGGAATTTGAAAAAAGGAAAATCTCCGTACAGTTTGACGTACCAAAGAATCCGCTGTATCTTCTGGTCGATGCGGGGGCAATGGAACGTATTTTCAACAATATGCTGCAGAATGCCCTGCGCTATGCAGAGAGCAGTCTTTATATTGGTATTTTGGAGCAGGAGAATAAAATTCATATTGTGTTTGAAAACGATACCTCTACATTGAAGCCGGAGGACGTCGCCCATTTGTTTGAGCGTTTCTACGTGCAGGAAAAATCCCGCACCAGCCAGAGTACAGGGCTTGGGCTGACGATTTCGAAGCTTTTAGCGGAAGCAATGGGCGGGAGCGTGGAAGCAGGGATGGAAGGGGGACGGCTGCAGATAAGGTATGCGTTTGATAGGTTGTAGGGAGAATGCAAGTCACGCTTTACAAATATTATAAATTGCAAAAAATCTGTCTGCCTATATTTACTTTTTGTGAAATTCGTGTTATTTTTTTAACGTATTGTATCTCTTAAAAAAGAGAATGATAACAGGAGGACACAAAAATGAATAGTAAAAAAACCTTTAACATGGTTGTGACGGCGCTTTTTATTGCGATTATCGTCGTTATGACTTTCGTTCCCAATGTAGGTTATATCAACCTCATTATCATCAAGGCAACCCTGCTTCATGTGCCGGTTATTGTAGGCTCCATTGTGCTTGGACCCAAAATCGGAGCGGTATTGGGAGGGGTGTTTGGCCTTACAAGTCTGATAAAGAACACCTTGGAGCCGAGTCTTTTGTCTTTTGCCTTTTCCCCGTTTTATTCGGTGGGCGGTATAGGCGGTAATGGCTGGAGTGTTGTCATTGCGATGGTTCCCAGAATTTTAGTCGGTGTGGTTCCCTATTTTGTATATAAAGGCATAGAAAAGCTCTTGCAGAATTTCAAGGGACGGCGGCTGGTTGCCATTCCTGTGGCGTCTGCGCTGGGTGCGTTTACCAATACGCTGCTGGTTATGAATTTGATTTACTTTTGCTTTCAGGAGGAGCTGGCGGCGGCAAAAAACGTGGCGCTTGATGCGGTATATGATGTGATTCTGGGCATTATTGCGGCGAACGGTATACCGGAGGCGATTGTAGCTGTGATTATTGGTACGGCTGTCAGCATGGTGCTTTTAAGGATTATGCCGCAGGTGCGCAGGGAAACGGCGCCTGCTCGTCTGTAAACAAGGAGAAGAATATGTTGGAAGGAAAAAACATTGTGCTGGCGGTAACGGGCAGTATTGCGGCGTATAAGATTGCTAATCTGGCAAGTATGCTAAAAAAGCTGCGTGCCAATATCACGGTGCTGATGACGCAGAATGCAACAAATTTTATCAATCCCATTACCTTTGAAACGCTGACAGGCAATAAATGCCTTATCGATACCTTTGACAGAAATTTTCAGTACAGTGTGGAGCATGTCTCTCTGGCAAAGAGTACGGACGTGGTGTTGGTGGCGCCGGCATCCGCCAATGTTATCGGCAAGCTGGCAAACGGCATTGCGGACGACATGCTGACGACTACGGTGATGGCTTGCACCTGCAAAAAGATTGTGGCGCCTGCCATGAATACGCATATGTATGAAAATCCTGTTGTGCAGGACAACATAAAAAAGCTGGTGCATTACGGTATGGAGGTAATCACGCCGGATACGGGATATTTAGCGTGCGGGGATGTGGGCGCAGGCAAAATGCCTTCCGAGCAGGTGCTTTTAGAATATATCTTGAAGGAAGCGGCGTATGAAAAGGATCTGGCGGGAAAGAAGGTATTGGTGACAGCCGGTCCTACCATGGAGAAGCTGGACCCTGTCCGCTATATTACCAATCATTCCACCGGCAAGATGGGCTATGCCATAGCAAGGCACTGTATGCAGAGGGGGGCACAAGTAACGCTGGTGACCGGCAGGACGGAAACGCCGAAGCCTTCTTTTGTCAGGATTGTGGATGTGGTTTCCGCAAAGGATATGGCGAATGCAGTGAAAGCGTGCTATAAGGAGCAGGATATTATCATTAAGGCGGCGGCAGTGGCGGATTACCGTCCTGTAGAGGTGTCGGATGAAAAGATGAAAAAAAAGGATGCGGAGCTGTCGATTGCCTTGGAGCGGACGGAGGATATCCTGCAGTTTCTGGGTGACAATAGAAGGGCAGGGCAGTTTTTATGCGGATTCTCCATGGAGACGGAGAATATGCTGGAAAATTCCCGTGCAAAGCTGGAAAAAAAGCATGTGGACATGATAGTTGCCAACAATGTAAAACAAGCGGGCGCAGGATTTGGCACTGACACCAACATTGTGACGCTTATCACCAAAGACAGTGTAAGAGAGCTTCCTCTTTTGAGTAAGGAAGAAGTAGCAAAACAAATGATAGATACAATACAGAGTATGCAGAAATAACGGAAAACCTGTCCAAGTGCGCCATGATATTTTGCCGGATATGCGGCAAGGCGCCAGGACAGGTTTTTTATATTACAGGGAAAGGGCAATCAGAGGAATTTCCATTTCGTCTGCGGTAAGACCGGCATGGTTGCCCTTAAAGCGGCAAGGCGTGTTGCAGATGGCAATGTCGCTTATTGCGGCGGCAAGATAATCGCCGAGCATAGGATCTACTTCGGCGCGGTTTTTTCCGATACCAAGAAGCTGTTTTTCCATAAGCTCTTTTTTGGAAAACAGCAGGAAGCTGTCGCCAAAATGACGGTGAAAGGCTGATACAAACTGTTCTTTCATACCGTCTTTTATGAAAAAATTGAGTGCGCGCATTTCCATGGAGGGCATACGGACCAAACATTCTGTAATATCGGGATAATCGGTAATGACTTTGTTTTTGACATTGATATGTCCGTGGTCCGCCGTGATAAGCAGCAAGGTATCCTGCAATCTGCCTGCAAGCTGCGCAGTTGTTTTTTCTATGTCTGCAAGCAGTTTTTGGATGTCGGCTCCATCGATGCCGTTTTTGTGCATGGAAGCGTCGGGCTCATCCCAATAGGCATAGATATACTGTCGGTTTTTGCCATGGCAAAGCCGTCTGATTTCTTCGCAGAAAGCATCATAGTTTTGGGGAAAAGGCTCTGCAAACGGCGCAAGGTAATGGGTATCGACGCCGGATTTTTTTATTTTGCCAAGGAGACTTTCATAGGGAACATAGGTGTGCGCCACATTGTAATCCAGTTGTTCTCCCGTATCGTCGTCCTTGCTGAAAAAGTACACAATATTTTTGTCTATTTTATCAAAATAACCTGTCCATCCAAGCCAGCCGGACTGGTTGGGAAACAGACCGCTGTCGGCGGCGGCGGTAGCTGCTACGGTTGTGGGTGGAAAGGTAGAGGAATACACGGTCTTTACATTTCGGCAAAAAAAGCTGTCTTTGGAAAGGTGTTTTTTTAAAATATTCATGCCCATGCCATCAAGAAGAAGCAGTACAATATTCTTGTATTTCTTTTGCAAAAGGGCATCCGCCTGTGGCAGTGTAGAGTTGGGCGGGTTTATCCCATAATATTGCAGAAGCGAGCAGGCAAGGCTGGATATGCAGTTATGATAGTCGGGATAACGTATGGGGTTGGATTGTGAGAAGTTTTCCATTGTGGGGCGCTCCTTTCTGTTTGTTATTAGATTAGGCGTTTGCGAAACGCCAGAACCCGCATAAATACGGGATTCTCTTTGTTACAAAATAAAACAACTCCTCACTGGTCTGTGGTATAATTGAAATGTCCAGTAACAATTATCCATATCCACCAGTAAAGGAGTCGTATCTATATGATAACACATAAACAACTCTCTTTGGCAGATATTTTTACCGATTGCCAAAATAAATTTGATAACGATAAATATGAGTTTCTTTCCAT
>ERZ778515.99-NODE-99-length-74473-cov-17.120159_pt1 | contig 74473 bp, 62 predicted proteins | sample MGYA00510343_ERZ778515 | MGnify/ENA primary metagenome ERZ778515 (study PRJEB29527, sample SAMN07138965) | mouse gut metagenome | material: feces | host: mouse | place: China:Nanjing | collected 2016-01-25 ...
AAGCGGGTAAGGGCAGGTATACGCTTTATTTTATCTTAAATGAAAAAGCCGTGATACAATGTTTAATGAAACCATTGTACAAATGCCGAAATAGTGGTATCTTTGTCATCTGAGCCAGAAGGCTTGGTTGAAAAAAGACACAAATGATGGATAGACGTAGATTCATAAAAGCAGGGGTGTTGGGCGCGTTGTCGGCGGTTGCATCACCGGCGTTGCAGGCGTTGCCCGCTGTCACCACCTCAGTCTCGGCTGGGGGCGGGAGCGTCGCAGGGCATGCCGGCAGAGGACTTTCGATGAGGTTTTTCCCGTATGAGCTACAGTTGCGCCATGCGTTCAACCTTGCCCGGTATTCCCGCACCACCACACCCGACGTGCAGGTCGAGATAACCGTCGACGGTATTACCGGCTGCGGCGAGGCATCGATGCCGCCATATCTGGGGGAATCGGTGGAATCTGTCAGCAAGTTTCTGTCGGGTCTTGACCTGGGGCAATTCAACGATCCGTTCAGGATAGAAGAGATACATGAATATATGGATTCAGTCGCTCCCGGCAACAACGCCGCCAAGGCGGCTGTCGACATAGCCCTCCATGACCTTACCGGAAAGATAATGGGTCAGCCGTGGCACAAGATATGGGGGCTCGACCCGGCGAAAGCGCCCTGCACCTCGTTCACCATCGGGATTGACCGCCCTGAGATTGTCAGGGAGAAGGTTGCCGAAGCCGCTCCATACAAGGTGTTGAAGGTGAAGATGGGCCTTGACAACGACAAAGAGCTGGTGGAGATAATCAGGGAGTGTCGTCCGGATGTGCCTATCTGCGTCGACGCCAACCAGGGATGGACCGACCGCGGGAAGGCGCTCGACATGTGCCATTTGCTGGCTGAGCGGGGATGTCTGTTCGTGGAGCAGCCTATGGCCAAGGAGAATGTCGACGACGCGGCCTGGCTCACCGAGCGGTCTCCGCTGCCCATAATCGCCGATGAGGCCGTGAAACGCCTTGGCGACGTGGCGTCGCTCAAAGGGGTGTATGACGGCATCAACATAAAGCTTATGAAATCGTGTGGCATGCATGAGGCATACCAGATGGCGACCCTCGCCCGCGCCATGGGGATGAAAGTGATGCTTGGGTGCATGACTGAGACCTCATGCGGCATTTCAGCTGCCGCTCAGCTCTCGCCATTGGCTGAATATGCCGATCTTGACGGCAACCTGCTGATTTCCAACGATCGTTTCGACGGCGTGAAAATAATTGACGGCAGAATCACCCTTGACCCGGCACGACCCGGAATAGGGGCAGTGTTGGTCTGAGACAGAAGGAGCGGGGTATTGGCGTTAAGGTTGTTTAAGGCGGATGGGCGTGGTTTTGGCCCAAGTGTGGCCGTAAATTTGTGGTATCAAAAACAGACTAACACCCCCTATTGCCATGGACTACGAACAGGACTACACCAATCTCGACATCAAAGACAACGGCTGGTATGACGATACCCGTCCTGACAAGCCATCCACAGTACAATCGCAAGAGCGTTTGTCTCCCGAAGTCTCACATCGCGAACCGGTAAGAATGAGGAAGCTCGACAATGAGGATTTTGACTGAGATTTGAACCAATACCCGTGTCTGAAAAAAATTGCGGAAAAAATTTGGCGCGAGTTGTTATAAATACATATCTTTGCATTGACCAAACGGGGGCACCGCCCCTGAATGCCCAACACAGAAAAAACAACTCAACAAATGATATTCAATTTCCGCATAGTTTCTGACGAAGTCGACAATTTCCGCCGCGAAATCCAGATTGACGCTGACGCAACATTCCTTGACCTCAAGAACGCCATTTGCGAGTCGGTGGCATATGACAAAAACCAGATGTCGTCGTTTTTCATCTGCGATGACCGCTGGGAGAAGGAGAAGGAAATCACGATGGAGGATATGGGCACTGATTCCGCCCAGGAGATTTACCTGATGGAAGACAGCGTTTTGTCTGACTTCATCGACGATGAGGGGCAACGGCTGATGTTCACTTTCGACTATATGACCGACCGCTCTTTCTTCATAGAGATGAAAGAACTGCAGACCGGTCGCTCGCTCAAGGATCCTGTCTGCTCGCTGGCCATCGGCAAGGCTCCCGCCCAGACTGTGGACTTCGAGGAATTTGAGGAGAAGACCGCAGCCAAAACCAAGGCAGTCGCCACTGATGACATGGGCGAGGACTTCTATGGTTCGGACGAATACAATGATGACGAGTTTGATGTCGAGGGCTTCGACGAAATGACCTTCGACGACAAATATTGATGACATATTTTGCCTGTCTCCGGTCGACCCGGGACAGATTCGGTCAGAAATGAGCATCGGCCTGCGGATTCCCGCAGGCCGATGCCGTTATATCTGTTATTTGTTTTTTACTTGGTTAATGGAGAGGGGGAGAGGATGGCAATCGCAATCAGTCAAAATTGGTGACCGAATGTTCAAAGTACCATCTTGCTGCGCGTTTGATAAACCTAATCATAGCTTTGATTTTTTAATTTTACCTTAGTTTGTACCTTTGTTGAAACCTTTTGGCGCGGCCAATCTTTAAACGCCGCTGCGATATTGAAGCACAAGGGTTGAAACGGAAGTCCCTTGTCTATCTATGTCTACATCATTAATAACATCCTCTTCCAAGGATAAGTTCACCCGGTTGCATAGCCGAGAGAGAGCTGGTGTTTGTGAAAAACCGGGGCAAAGGTAGCCATTATTTCTGAGACTGCAAAAAAACAGTGAAAAATAGGGGCGCGAAATTTTCCAAGTGTCGACATAACTTCGTAACTTTGTGCCGACCAACCGACCCCATGATAAACAGAACTCATAGGGTCGGTTGTGTCTTAATCATATATTGTGTATGGGACTGATACTTCAATTAGGAATTATTTTCGGCTTCCTGGCCTTGGGCGAGCTAGTCGTGGCCTTGACAGGCGTGCCGCTCCCCTCAAGCATCATAGGCATGATCAGCCTTACGGTTGCGTTGAAAGCCGGAGTGGTGAAAATCCAGTGGGTCGACAGGCTGTCGGCGTTCCTTGTCCATAATCTGGGATTCTTCTTCGTGCCGGCAGGTGTCGGCATAATCAACTGTATGGGGCTGCTGGCCGACCAATGGGTGCCGATTGTGCTTGCCTCAGTGGGAAGCACCATTGTCATCATCGCTGTCACCGGTCACACCCACCAGTTTGTGAGGCGCTTTTATTCCCACCGTGCGAATGGGCGTTCAGGCCCCAGGGCGGCAAGTTCCCTCGGCGACGGGGAGTGACTACTGTCTGTCAAGTGTACATAACCAACGATTAATGTTGTCATATGGAATTCCTTACCAACAAGATATTTCTCATCGCCCTCACATTCGGGGTGTATGTCGGGGCACAGATTCTTCAACGCAAGACGCACCTCAAGATTCTCAATCCGATACTGGTCTCCATCCTTTGTCTCATATGCGTGCTTTGCGTGTTTGGCATAGACTACCAGACATATCAGGAGGGTGGCATATATATCGACGCGTGGCTGAAGCCTGCGGTGGTGGCCCTTGGGGTGCCGCTTTACCGCCAGCTCGAAAACATACGCCGTCAGCTCATGCCGCTCATAATCGCCGAGCTTGCGGGGTGTGTGGCCGGCATACTGTCAGTCGTGCTGCTGGCCGAACTGTTCGGCGCGAGCCGGGAGATAGTGTTGTCGCTCGCCCCTAAGGCGGTCACCACCCCGATTGCCATGGAGATTTCAGAAGCCGTGGGCGGACTTTCCCCGGTGACCGCTGCCGTGGTGGTGGCGACAGGGATATTCGGCGGTATGGCCGGATTCAGGATAATAAAGTTTGCCAATGTCAGCAGCCCGATAGCCTCCGGGCTGTCGATGGGTACCGCGGCCCATGCCGTCGGCACCTCGGCCGCAATGGAGCGTGGCGAACGCTACGGGGCTTTCTCCTCAGTGGGCCTGACTATCAACGGACTGCTGACGGCGTTGCTGGCTCCTTTTATACTTGAATTGCTGGGCTACCAGGTGTGACAAGGACTCGGCATTGGAAAAAACAGGGTGTCACGCGGCAGGTATGAAACCTGGCTTGCGTGACACCCTGGTGTCTTGTCTGGCTGACAGGGGTTACTTCTTGCCGAAGAAACGCTCGTAGAGACCGGCGAAACCACGGCCGTGGCGGGCCTCATCCTTGGCCATCTCGTGTACGGTGTCGTGGATAGCGTCGAGGTTGGCTTTCTTGGCGTTTGCCGCGATGCGCATCTTGTCGGCGTTGGCTCCGGCCTCGGCGTGCATGCGCTTCTCGAGGTTTGTCTTGGTGTCCCACACGCAGTCGCCGAGGAGTTCGGCGAACTTGGAGGCGTGTTCGGCCTCTTCCCATGCGTAACGCTTGAATGCCTCGGCGATTTCGGGATAACCCTCGCGGTCGGCCTGGCGCGACATGGCCAGATACATTCCTACCTCGGTGCATTCACCCATGAAATGCGCGTTGAGGTCTTTGATCATCTCTTCGTCGAGACCTTTGGCGACGCCGATTTCGTGTTCGGTCACGAATTGCAGGCATGCCTCGGGGCTCATCTCCTCGAATTTGCTGCGGGGAGCGCCGCAGAGGGGGCACTTCTCGGGTGCCTCTTCACCTTCGTGGACATAGCCACATACGGTGCAGATGAATTTTTTCTTCATAGCGAAACGTAAAATATTATGTATAGTATGTAGTGTTGTCAGGTTGACTCGCGGGCAATAGCCGCGGGCCATTTAGGGTTCACAAAGATACGAAAAACTTTTGACTCCGCAATGAAAAAACGGGTGCCACGGTGGTCATCACCGGTGGCGCCCGTTTTTATTGTAGTCAGCCTTTACAGGGCCTGATGCTTATTCGATGCCTATGAGCCACTGCGACTCAAGATAGGTGAACTGCCCGACTCCGGTGACCTCGTATTTGGCCACACAGGGGAGTGTGCGGTAGTTGCCCGCCGGGGTAAGCGCGTAAGCGTAGAAGTTGATGGTGTAGACTACCTGCAGCCCGTCGATAGGCTTGGCGTCGGGGTAGAACTGGGAAAGCACGGCGGGGAACACCTCGCGGTCGCATCTTTCCTCCATCGTGGCCACGATTTCCTCGTCGGTGTAGCCTTCCCATCCGGCGCTGTACTGGGCGCGGGCCGACGCTGCGCGCAGGTCGACATTGTTCTGGTAGGAGGAGGTGCCGCAGTAATAGTCGTTGTTGCCGTAGGAGGTGACCCAGAATTTGCCAGACTTTATGGAGGTGTCGCCCAGGGGCACACACTTGTTCTCATATACCCAATCCACGCAAGCCTGGTAGAATGGAGCGGAAGCTGTCTGCCCCTTTCCATAAGGCAGGTTGATGGTCACATTGGGGTCGAACATCCATTTTCCTCCGGCGCGCACAAACTGTGAGGTCTCGGTCTCCACGCCGTTGAAGCGGATCCATTCCGAACCGTTGAAATTGTATTCGGCGCAGGCATATCCCGAGTTGTAGTAGAGGACATACTTCACGTCGTCGGCCTTGGCGTAGGGATATTTCAGCTTGAGGAATGTCGGCAGGTATGCGTCGGGCTGCGAGAGTGAGCCGTTGAGTCCCATGGCAGTGTAGTCGGCCGGGTTGAGGATTACGAAGTTTTCGGGAACCACCCATCTTGAGCCGTCGTAGCGGTAGACAGCGTTCTTCTCCACGGTGGAGACGGGTGCGGCCAGTCCGCGGCTGCCTGCCTTGGCGGGAGCGTTGGTCAGGAAGTTGAGGTGGTCTACGACGAAGTTGCAGTAACGCGAGCCTGAGATGCTGATGAACCATCCGGTCACCTCGACATACGTCCCGTCTGTGAGTTTCTCGCGCTGGGCGTCGGTGGCGTAATAAATGGACCCTTTGGCGGTCTCCGCGCCGGCTACCTCGATGTTGATGTTGTTGCCTGAGACAACCACCTTGCCAGAGATTGAGGCGTAGATGGCCAGCTGGTCGGCGGGGCGGGTGAGGGCTGCGTCGAGAGCTGCGCCGTCATAGACGGTGGCTGCGGGGAAGGTGTATTCCTGGGTGCCGACCTTGTCTATCATAGCTCCCTGGGCAATCTGGAGGTTGCCTTTGAAAGAGGTTGCTTCACCTTCAAGGTGAAGCTGGGTGCCCACCGGGTAGGTGGTCGGGTCATATCCTCCGCCCATGTAGACGAAGATGGAGCCGCTGAGGTCGGTCAGCACGAAGCCTGCGCCGCACGCTCCGCCTACCACGCCGTCGACCGTCGCTCCGTCGCCGGCGGCGATGTCGCCGAGGACATCAGACATCTGGAAACCGGAGGGAGGCTCGTCGCCGCCTCCGACATTGCCGAAGATGGGGTTCTGCTCTGCCTCAAGGTAGGATATGATGGCATATTTCCCCTCCTGCGCGTCAGCGCCGATGGAGGCCTGTATGGCAGCCGGCAGGTAGCGCGAGGCCGGTTTCTCGGGGGCGAATCCCACGATGTAATTTTCGTCGCTCTCCCACACTGCGGTCTTGTAGAATTCCTCGCTTACCGAGAGGTTCCAGGCCCCGGCCGACTCGGTCACCTCTTCGGGCAACCCGACGGAGATGTTGTAGGTAAGGCGTATCGATGAGCCGTCGGTGTACATCATGTATGGGGCTGTCGAGCCTAAGAAGGCCGGCACATATTCGGCGGCGGTGATTTTCTCGGTGAAATATTTGTTGCCGGAGAGTGCGGCCAAGGCCTGCGACGCGTCGTTTTGCTCGGCCAGGGCCTTGTTTTGCTTGTTTGAGGCGATGGCCGCGTAGTCGGCGTCGGTGAGGGTGTATTCGATGGTCTTCACCTCGGTGGGCGCGAAAGTCGAGTCAAACCCGTCGAGATGGTCGTTCCAGGCATTCTCGTCGCAGCCGGTGAGCGCTGCCATCGCTCCGATGGCCAGCAGCGGCAGATATATTGTTTTTTTCATCTCTGTTCTTTTGGTTTAGAAGTTAAGACGCAGCTTCAGGGAATAAGTGCGGCCGAAAGAATAGAAGACACGGAAGACATTGTCCCATGCGCCGGGTTCCTCGAGCTTGCCCCAGGCGGTGGTCACATAGTGATAGTTGCAGAGGTTGTAGACATTTCCGCTGAGACGCGCGTTTATGCCGCCGATTTCAAAGCTGTAGCTGGCCGAGAGGTCGAGCTGGTTGCCCCAGGGGATTCTCCAGGGGTCGGGCACGTTGAGGTCTGTGCCGGGGTTGAAGTTGGAGGCGGTGACCTGGTAGTCGGAGTAGTTGCGGGCGTGGAAAGTCCAGTCAGCCCCGATGCGCCAGCCCTTGAAGGGGCGGAAAGTGGCCGAGATGGCTCCGGTTGTCATCGCCGAGCCGCCTACCTTCACTCCCTTCTGGTTGAGCTTGGCCGAGAGGTGGTCGCCCGACATGATGCCAGTGGCAGGGGTGCCGTTGAGAGATGAGATCGGGAATCCGCCGGGTCCGTAGAAATAGCCCGTCGGGTTGGAGTCCCAGATGTAGTCGGCTATGGAGAGCATTCCCTCGAGAGTGAACCAGTTGGTGGGCTGGAATGTGGCGGCCAGCTCGACACCCATATGGCGGGCGTTTACCCCCTGCATGTTGAATGAGCCATACTGGCCGCTCATTTCGCCGAGCATCTGCACCGAGCGCGATGTTGTCTTGTCCATCCACTTGGTGAAGTAGCCGTTGACATCGACGCTGAAGACAGGGGAGTGGTAGCCGTAACCCACCTCGAATGAGATGATTTTCTCGTTGAGGGGATTGGGGTTGAGCATATTGGAATTCTGCGACGAGAGGAACACACCGTAGCTGAAGAAAGGCACACGGCTGATGTAGCCCACGTTGAAGAACACATTGTTATGGCGGTCGATGTTGTAGTTGGAGCCGAGTTTCACGGTGCCGCCGATGAAATTCTGCCAGGCGCTTTTTGAGTGGGCCTCGTCGGCGTAGAAATGCTCGATGCGCTGGTAGCCGGTGTTGTTGAGCGAACCGGAAAGCACGATGTTGAGGTTGCGGTCGAGCATGGAGTATTCACCCTGGAGGAAAAGCCCCTCGTTGTGTGATACACCGTCGAAGTTGCGGTAGACGACATCGCCCACACCGAGTTTCTGGTTGACCCATTCGGCGTTGTTCTTGTTGAACACGGCGGAGTTCTCGGGCTGCACACGAGAGCGGTAATAGTCGTCGATGTAGTATTCGCCGTCGAAGAGGTCGACGATGGTGGCCTTGTGGAAAGCCTTGTAGTATCTCATGTCGATACCACCTGTGAGGTTGAGCTTGTTGTCGAGCAGGGAGTGCTTGTAGGTCGACACCAGGCCATACCAGTTGTGGGAGTTGACATTGTCGGCCAGCACCATGTTGGAGCCGGTCTCGGAGTTGCGGTTCATCAGCTGTATCTGGTCGTAGGCGAATGTCCCGTCAGGGTTGCGGAATGTTGTGTTGATGTTTCCGTCAGAGCAGCCAAACCAGGAGTCGCCGCTGAGAAGTGAGCCGTTGTATGTGACCGAGCGGCCCATGCCCTTGTAGCCGCCTCCGTTGGCAAAGGATGCGTACAGCACGGTGGCGAGGGAGGAGTGGTCGTTGATTTCCCAGATGTGGTTGAGCGAGAGCTGGGGCTTGTGGTAATGGTTGTAGTTGGCGCCGGTGGATTTCTGTCCGTTGAGGAGGTAACCAAACGACGCGTTGTAGCGGTACTGGCTTTCGCCATCCATGTATTGCTTGGCGGTTGTGGCCCAGCCCTCGATTGTCAGGCCGTCGTAAGATGAGCGCTGCGCGTGGGTCTGGGGCGCGCCAAACGCGGTGAATGACAGCTGGTGGGCGTCATTGATGCGCTTCGACACATTCAGGAAGTAGTTGTAGGAGTTGTACCAGGTGCCCTGCACGTAGTTGTCGTCGCTCCAGCGGCGTGATCCGAGGATGGTCACGGCCCATCCGTTTTTCATCAGGCCGGTCGAGAGCTTGAGACCGATCTGGTTCATACCGTCGTTGCCCATGCCGTACCATACCGAGCCACCTTTCTTGGCGTCGAGGCTCTGGGTGGTGATGTTGATGGTGCCGCCCACGGAGGGTGCGGAGAGCAGTCCGGCTCCGAGTCCGCGTTGGGTCTGGATGGATGTGGCCACATCGCTCAGTCCGGCCCAGTTGCTCCAGTAGACACCACCCCATTCCATGTCGTTGATGGGGATACCGTTGATGACCACGGCCACGTTCTCGCTCTTGAAGCCGCGCATGTTGGTCTTGGCGTCGCCGAAGCCTCCGCCTTCCTTGGTGGTCCATACGCCGGGAGTGGTCTTAAGCACTTCTGGAAATTCCTGGTTGCCGAGCTTGAAGTCGATGTCGGCGGCGTTGATCTGTGAGATGGCCACCGGGGTCTCGCGGGTGCGTGCCAGCGATTGGGTGACCACCACGTCGGCGAGCATCTGCGACTCTACCTCCATGGCGATTGTGCCGACATTCTGCCTGGCGTCGACAGTCAGCGGTTTGTAGCCGATGAATGTGACTGTGAGGCCACTGGTGCCGTTGGGCACTTGCACTTTGAATTTGCCGTCGATGTCGGTGACACCCAACGCTTTGCCGCCGGCAGTGGATACCGTGGCACCGGTGACCGGCTCGTTGGATTCATCGACGACAATACCCACTGACGTAAACGCGCCGGGTGCGGCAATGGCCACGATGTTGGCCAGCCACAGCGCGATCAATGTTGAAAGCAGTTTTCTCATTGCGTTGTGAAATGAATGGATTATGATGGTTGGATAGAATTGGCGATAGCCTCTCGGGCTGTTAAGGATTGGATATTAGCGTTAAAAACTGTTGCAAAATTACGCAATGATTCCTGTCCGTACAATAGCTGTACAACATAAATGATGGCAAAACCCGCGAAAGTGGTCAAAAAAATCAGTCGTTCCCGTCCTTGAATGGCATCTCAGACATGTCTTTTATCTCCTCCACCTCCTTGAGGCGTTGGGATGGCGGCTCATCATCGTTGCGCATGATCACATATTGCTCATAGTATGAGAGAAGCAGTGTGGTGAGCGGCAACGCGATGATCATGCCGATGAGTCCGAAGAGGGAGCCCCATATCGAGAGGCTGAGCAGGATGATGGCCGGGTTGAGTCCCATGGCTTTCCCCATGATGCGGGGGGTGAGTATCAGGTCGGCCACAATCTGCACCAGCAGGAATACACCCATGCACTCCCACCACTGTGTCCAGAAATGGCTGCCGCTGTTGGCGGAGTCGACCAGGCACAGCAGGGTGACAGGGATGATGGAGAGGTATTGGCAGTAGGGTATCATGAACAACACGGCGGTGCCGAGTCCAAGCACTATCGCCAGGGGCAGCCCGCACAGCGAGAAGCCGACGCAGTAGATCACGGCCACGACGCAGGCGATAAGCGCCTGTCCGCGGAAGTAATGGTTCATAGACTCCTTGATGTCGTTGCCCACCTTGTATGCCACCGGACGGAAGCGCGGAGGCACCAGCAGCTTGAAGCCGCGCATCAGCCTGTCATAGTCGAGCATTATGAATATGACATAGAGGAAGACGATTAGCCACGCCACGACACCGAGGACCACATGCACGCCGCCGTGTATCACCGTCATTCCCTTGTCGATGATGCTGCGCATGTCTTGCTGCATCAGTGTGTGGGCAAGCTCCTCGAAGTCGATGTTGCTCTTGAGTATGTCATGGATTTCCGGGGGGAGATACTGTATGCTCACATCGGAGTTGGCGTAGTTGCGCAGCAGGTCGGCCATCTGATGCATCTCGGTGATGATTGACGGCACACACATATATAACAGTATGCCGAAAAACACCAATGCCTCGAAGAGGGTCACGAAGATGGCCGTGATTCTCCCTTTTAGCCGCAGCAGGGAGCGGTTGTACTGTACGAAAGGCTCGAACAGGTAGGCTATCAGGCACGCCACGCAGAAAGGAAGCAGCACATCCTTCAGCAGGTCGAGCAGCCAGATGATGAAAGCGAATATGGCGCAGCCGATGAGCAGCCTGACCACGCGGTCGAATGTGTATGGGCGTGACTGTGATGTCATTTCTTGTAAGTGATGTTTATGATTGAGGATTGCGCAAAGTTAGCAATTTATTAACAATTTTAACTGAGGTTTTGCATGTACACCAAAAAAAATTACTACTTTTGCCAGACATAACAGGCCCTTGAAGCCTTTCTTCTGACAATAACTAACATGTGAATCTAAACCGCACCGCAAAAATCCTTAGACAGATATGATGGGAAACATTAAGATACGGCTCTCGGTGCTCAACTTCCTGGAGTTTGCCGTATGGGGCGCTTACCTGACCTGTATGGGAAATTATCTCGGCAGGGCCGGCATGGGAGAGGAAATCTCCTGGTTCTATGCCATACAGGGTATCGTCTCGATATTTATGCCCACGCTGATGGGTATCGTCGCCGACAAGTTCATACAACCCCAGAGGCTGCTCGGCCTGTGTCATCTCGTGGCTGGTCTTGCCATGATTATGCTTTGCTGGCTCGGCATACAGAGCGAGATGCCCGACAAGACATTGTTCATGGCGGTCTACACGGTCAGTGTGGCATTCTACATGCCTACTCTCGCGTTGTCCAACACCGCCGCTTTCACGATATTGAAAGACCATGGTCTTGACACTGTCAAGGATTTCCCGCCCATCAGGGTGCTTGGCACCGTAGGGTTCATTGTCACGATGTGGTTTGTCAACTGCGCCACATGGGAGGATGGCTCTTTCGGATTCACATTCGCCCAGAGCGACGCGAAATTCCAGTACACCTACATGCAGTTTCTTGTGTCGGGTGTGCTGAGCCTTGTGCTTTTCGCTTATTGCTTCACCCTGCCCCAGTGCAAGCTGGTCAGCAAGCCCAGGCAGTCGCTCACCGAGCAGCTTGGCCTGAGCGCGTTCAAGCTGTTCAAGCAGCGCAAAATGGCCCTGTTCTTCATCTTCTCTATGCTTCTTGGTATGTCGTTGCAGGTGACAAACGGTTTCGCCGGCCCGTTCCTGACAAGCTTCAAGAGCAGCACAGTGGCGGAAATCGCCAACAGTTTCGCCGCCAACAACGCTACGATGCTCGTCTCTGTGTCGCAGGTCAGTGAGGCCCTGTGTATTCTTCTCATACCGTTTTTCCTGAAGCGCTTCGGCATCAAGACCGTGATGCTGATGGCGATGACAGCCTGGGTGCTGCGCTTCGGATTATTCGGGGTCGGCAGCCCGACATTCCCCGGCGTGATACTGTTTTTCCTGTCATGCGTCGTTTATGGCGTGGCATTCGACTTCTTCAATGTGTCGGGAGGCCTGTATGTCGACAATGAGTGCGACCCGTCCAACAAGGCTTCCGCCCAGGGTTTGTTCATGCTTATGACCAACGGTCTTGGAGCCACCATCGGCACACTCTCGGCCGGAGCTGTGGTCAACCACTACTGCCACTGGTCTGACGGCGTTCTGGTCGGCGACTGGGACACCACCTGGCTGATATTCGCCGGATACGCCCTCGTGGTGGCTGTGTTGTTCTTCCTCGTGTTCAAGAATCCCGAAAAGAAATCCAAGGATAAAATCACCCTTGACAAGGCTGTCGACGAAGATTCGTTGCCTGACGGATTCGTTAACGACAAACAATGAGCTGGCTCATCTGATGATACGCTTTTATTGCCCGGAAATAGAGGATAACCCGTTGATGCCCGAAGTTGAGTCGGGCCATTGCGTGAGGGTATTGCGCCATCAGCCCGGCGACCTCCTTGAGGTGGTCGACGGTAAGGGAGGATTGTTTACTGTCCGCCTCGTCGACGCCCATCCCAAACGCGCCATGGTGGAGATTGTCGAGCGCCACAGCCTTCCACCTTACTGGAAAGGACGGTTGCTGCTTGCTGTGGCCCCGACCAAAAACATGGACCGTATGGAATGGCTCGTCGAGAAAGCCACGGAGGTGGGGATGGATGGCTTCATCCCGCTCCATTGCCGTTTTTCCGAGCGTAAGGAGATAAAACGCGAGCGACTTGAGAAAACTGCTGTCTCGGCCATGAAGCAGAGCCTGAAGGCCCTCCTGCCCGTGGTGGAGGAGATGACCACTTTAGCCCGTTTCATTGATAAATACAAGGAGTTGCCAGGCAAATTCATAGCGCATTGCGTCGATGACGGGCAACGCCACCTGCTGGCTGAGGAATACCGGCCGGGCGAGGATTCGGTCATCCTTATCGGTCCGGAGGGAGACTTCTCCCAGGAGGAGATAAGGATGGCCCTTGACGCGGGGTTCAGGCCTGTCTCGCTCGGAGATGCAAGGCTGCGCACCGAGACCGCCGCCCTGACCGCCTTGCAGACTTTCCATATCGCGGCCCAGCTTAAAGCCACGGCCGGCTGACACCACAAGAAACATCATTGCATTATGACATACGACAAGAATACCCCTCTCCCTCAATATCTGGCCTCCTCGGCCATCGGCAATTTCTTCCTGCTCGCCGGCCCCTGTGTGATAGAAGGGGAGAAGATGGCCCTGGAGATTGCCGAGAAAGCCGTGGAGCTGACCTCACGGCTTGACATCCCTTATGTATTCAAAGGCAGCTACCGGAAAGCCAACCGTTCGCGTATCGACTCGTTCACCGGAATCGGCGACATCGAGGCGTTGAAAATCCTGCGCAAGGTGGGTGAGACTTTCGGCATACCGACTGTGACCGACATCCATACCGAGCCGGAGGCGGCGATGGCGGCTGAATATGTCGACATGCTCCAGATTCCGGCGTTCCTCTGCCGTCAGACCACTCTGCTTGTGGCCGCCGCCGAGACCGGGAAGATGGTCAACATAAAGAAAGGGCAGTTTCTGTCGCCCGGCGCGATGGAGCATGCCGTGAGGAAGGTGCGCGACGCGGGGAATCCCAATGTGGCCGTGACCGAACGCGGCACCACCTTCGGCTATCAGGACCTGATAGTCGATTACCGAGGCATCCCCGAGATGCGCCGCAACGGCTGCCCGGTGATACTCGATGTCACCCACTCCCTGCAACAGCCCAACCAGACGGCGGGTGTGACCGGCGGACGACCTGACATGATCGAGACCGTGGCACGTGCCGGAATCGCGGTCGGATGTGACGGCATTTTCATCGAGACGCACCAGAATCCGGCCCAGGCCAAGAGTGACGGTGCCAACATGTTGCGCTTAGACCTGCTTCCCGATTTGCTCGAGAAGCTGACCGTCATGAGGATGGCTGTCAACGCCATCAACAAATGATGAAGCACGGCAGCGAACGGTTTGCGGCCAAAAATTGTTAATGGAAAAAACGAACAACTGACTTAAATGAAGAAATTTCTGACGGCTGCACTGGTGGCCGCTTCCATAGCCTCGGTCTCGGCCCAGAGCCAGAAGTCGATTGACAACCCTATGACCCAGGCGATGCTTGATGTCTACGCCAAAGAACTTGAGGCGAATCCCAAGGATGCCGACATATATTTCCGCCGGGCCAACGAGTACTATAAGTTCAACCAATATCTCAGGGCGTTGGCCGATGTAGACAAGACCCTTGAATACGCTCCGGCGGCCAACCGCGACCTGCGTTTCCAGGCGTATATGCTGCGGGCCGACATATACCAGATGCTCAACAAGCATCGTGAGGCGCTTGCCGACTTCTCGGAGGCGCTGAAACTCGATTCGGCTTCCTTCATGGCCCTTTACCAGAAGGCCAACGAGGAGTATGAGCTTGGCGACTATGCTGCCGCCAAGGCCGACTACACCCGTCTGCGTGCTTCCAATCCCCGCAGTGTGGAGGCTTTGACAGGTCTGGCCCGTGTGGCCGTGAAGGAAAACAACCTTGGTCTGGCCTCGGAGTATATGGATGGGGCGGTGGAGATGATGTCGGCCGACAGTGACATCTACATCCGCCGGGCGTCAGTGCGCCGTATGCAGGGCAACAACACCGGGGCTGTGGAGGACCTTCTGATGGCGATCTCCATCGACAACAACACACGTGCTTTCCAGGAACTTATCGACATTGCGAATGTCGATTACCCGGCGGTGATAACCGGTCTCAGCACCTCCATCTCTTATGCTCCCCAGCAGGGTATGCTCTATTACATACGTGGATTCATCGCCCAGGCCCACGACCATTACGCCGCCGCGCTGGCCGACTACCGCAAGCTCATAGACCAGAACATGTATGAGTATGCGGGGCTTTACAACTCAATGGCTCAGTGTCAGCTGGCTCTCTGCCGTTATCCCCAGGCCCTTGACAATGTCGACCACGCCATATCAATGGATGGCGGTAAAAACGGTGAGTTCTATGCCACGAAGGCCCGCATATTGTATGCCCAGGGCAAAAATGACGAGGCCCTCAGGGCGTTGAAGGATGCAGCCATCAAGGGCTACTCCTCAAATAATGTGCATGAAATCAAGGCCCTTGTCGATTACGCCGCCGGTGATTTCGACAAAGCCAACGACATCTACGCCTCGATGATTATCGACCAGCCAGATGTGATGCGCAATTACATCTACCGCGCGTGGGTTCTGGCCGACGGTATGAAGCAGCAGGCCAATGCCCAGACGCTTTACAACCGCGTGGTGTCGATGACTGCTCCTGACATGGCAGATGAGACTGTCGACAGCCAGGCAGCCACGTCGGCCCTTTCGGCCATACAGAGTTACCGTGGCTTCGCGTTGCTATTCTCCGGCGACCGCGAGGGGGCTTTGGCCTGGGCCGACAGCCTGAAACGCGATTACCGCGACACAGATGGTTACCTAAGCTTTGTCCTGGCTTGCCTTTACGCCCAGGCCGCCGCAGATCAGTCAGTCGCCCAGTCGGAGAAGTCGACATTGACAGAGCTTGCATTGAAATCGCTTGAGTGTGCTTTGAAGCTCGGCTACGGCAACCTATATGAAATCACAGTAGCCGACACTGGCCGTGTGTCGCTCGCGCCACTGCGCGACGACCCACATTTCAATGCCCTTGTGGCCCGTTACTCGCATCTTTTCGAGTGACCATCTTTTACAACCAGAATGTGGACGAATCCCCATGCTGGTTGATGAATAACCCGGTAGCGGCGACAATATAGCCTGACATTCAGGCTATATTGTCGCCGCTACCGGGCTTTGATGTCTTACGGTTGTCGGTTAGGCTCCGGGAGTAATGCTTCACGCGTCACTGCGCAGGTCGCCGCTTGATATGCGGACCGCAAGCCCTATGGCCTTGCCGAGGAGTGGCGGCACTGCGTTGCCTATCTGCACAAGCTGTTTGTTTTTCGGCCCTTCAAAAATGAAATCATCCGGGAATGATTGCAGGCGGGCCATCTCCCGGGCGGTAAGCACACGCGGAAGACGGGGATGGATGTTGACTCCCCCGTGATTCTCCTTGATTGTGCAGGATGCCTCATCCCAGGGACATTTTTTCCAAGCGTCGGAGTAGCCTTTGTAGAGGCTTTTCCCCTCGGGGAGGGCTGCCATACGCCGGGCCATGTCGGGCCTGTGTCTGGTCGGGACATGGTTGAAACCTTTGTCTTCGGCCATGGTCATCAGGTCAGCTATGGCAGCGCCGGTGGTGACATATTCCTGTGGCGAGAGGAGGGGGGAGGGATGACGGTTCTCCCGGCCTATGCGGTTGCCGATGAAAATCACTCGTTCCCTCTTCTGGGGGGTATGATAGTCGGCCGCGCAAAGGGTCGTGGCGTTCATCTCGTATCCTATTTCCCTGAAATCCGCGAGAATCTTCTGCTCGACTTTCCCGCCAAGCATGCTGCGCAGCCCTTTTACATTTTCGCAGATTACAAACTCCGGCTGCAGGTGGCCGACAATCTCGATGAGTTCGAGGTAGAGCGAATTGCGATGGTCGTCGACAATGCGGTTTCCCGCCATGCTGAATCCCTGGCATGGAAATCCTCCGGCGACTACGCTCAACTGCTTGTCGCCGAGCTGTCGGCTGACAGTATCGTAAAACAGACGTTTTGTGGCCTGGTCCTTGATGTCGCCATTGACAAAAGGATGGTTGAAGTTGCGGTTGTATGTCATACATGCCTCATTGAACCAGTCGAGTCCGCAAATTCCCTCAAGACCTGCCATTTCAAGCCCCTTTGATAGGCCTCCGGCTCCGCAGAAAAGATCCACGAATGTCATATGAGACTGCGGCGGATTCTCCCAATATGGCGAGATGTCACACCAGTTGACCCGCTCAGACGTTTTAGCCGTTTGGCGCTTGTCGCTGGCAGTCTCACACCTATGCTCAGATTTTCTGCAGTATTCCTCAAAATCCTCCTTCGCGATGAGATACCTGGAGTTGCTTTTGGTCGCAGGCAGTTGGCCGGATGCGACAAGCTTTCTGACTGATTTCACAGACAGGTCAAGCTGTTGGGCGATATCGTTTATCGTCAGGATTTCTTGGGCCATATTGAATCTGATGGGGCGTGGATTGTTTAACGCGATACAAATTTACGCAAAAAATCAGACATATGGAATCGAAATCGTGGGATATGGCGGCGGATACTGGGTAACGCGCTGTCTGTCATTGAGGCATATGCCTAAGGCTGTCATTCAGCGGCGTTGCGTTCGAGCCATTGAGAGCGGGTCTTGTCAGGAAGATGGGTCACCGAAAAACTTGAGAAGCGGGCTTCAAAGCCCTCTCCGTCGGGTGAGGCAGCAAACATTCCGATTTTAACCGGGCGGTTGGCTTCCATCCAGGCGTTGCGCATCATTGTGTACTCGACATCATCAAACGAATAGAATATCTCCACGGCGTCGAGACGGCGGACGGCCTTTATCCATACGGCTTCGACAGGTTTTTCAAGGGGGATGACACTCCAGTCAGAGGTGTGGTGGGTCGCCACCACGCTTAGGTTGTATTTGCCGTCGACAAATTCTATGCCGGCCTTGATGTAATTCTCATGGTCGGCTCTGACCATCAGCCCGGCCTGGTCAAACCGCGTTTTGTAGTCGCCGGAGATTCTGACCTTGGCCTCGAATTCGCCGCCATATTCTGAATAAAGAAATGGCGCGTCGTCGACGGTGAAGCCGTAATGTGAGATACGCCAGTAGTCGGTATGCGGGGTGACATACATGGAGAGTTCGCCGCCAGAGATATTCCACTCTTTCGGCTCGTTGAACCAGTTCATCTTTTCAAGTGTTTGTGCGCCTGCGGAATAGCAAGAGATCAGACCTATGGCGGCTATTATTAGTTTTTTCATGTCGGATATGATAGACTGATTTATTAACTTTGCAAAGTTAACAGCATCCCACGGGATGCGCAATGACTATAAATAACCATTTTTCACCGATCTGTCGTTATGGAGTCTGCTTTCAGGAAACTTGACCGCATATTAAAGAGCCAGCCTTTTGATGATATTTCAGATATGACCATCAATCCGGTGGCCTATGCCAGAGGCATGGCGGAGGTTGAGAATGTGGTGGCGGTGGTGAGCGATTTGTCGCGCTCGACAAGCCGGATATTCGCTGGAGGCTTCGCTGGGCGGCTTGGCCTTGACGGCTACGATGAGGAGGATTCAATCTGGGAGAAACGGATATTGTCGCTGATGCCCGAGGAGGAGCTGACAGAGAAATTTGTCGCCGAGTTGCGGTTTCTGCATTTCGTGAGGAGGCAGCCGCCAACGCGCAGGGGGCGGTATTATCTTGAGTCGCGTCTCAGGTTCAGGGAAAAGGACGGGGAGATGGTCGATGTCCTCCACCGGATGTATTATGTCTACGACGCAGTCAGCGGGGCGGTGCGTTATGCCGTCTGTATTTACGGGCCGTTGACATTCGGGTTGGCCGCCCGGAGTGTTGTGGTTGACTCTTTGACCGGTGTGACGGAGGAATTGACCCCGGCCGATGACGGGCGCATATTGAGCAGCCGCGAGAAACAGGTGCTGTCGTTGATAAACAAAGGCAAAACAAGCCAGGAAATCGCTGATGAGCTGAATATCAGCCGTCATACCGTCAGTCGTCACCGCCAGGAGATTCTTGCCCGGCTCCAGGTGAGGAACTCGGTGGAGGCCTGCCGCCTTGCCCGCAGCATGTCTATAATCTGACTCACAGGATGCTTTTGCCCTGGGAAATATATAGCAGTATGTGTTATAACAGCGTTACTTGACGGAATGCCGAGGTCATTCAGATCCGGCGCAACGCTCTATGACCCCTATGAGGAGAAAGATGTAGATGTCGGAAAAGTCGAGGTACAAATCAAATCAGACCCGACCGATGACAACAACTACCGTATCCATTTCGGCGGCAAGAGAGTCTTCCAATGGTTTAAAGAGAAGTGGCAGTCACTGAAACAGACTGTCAAGAAAAGCTTCGGAATCAGATGACGCCAAGGAAGCCACAGGCTAATCACTTGTGGTTTCCTTAGCTTCCTTACACTGAATTAAGTTTAGAATATATTTATAATGTATTATATCCGTCAGGAACAGTGGCATTGTTGATTTTCCACTCTCCATCAGACTTAACAAGCGTAAAGGTGGTAGAACCTTTGTGTCCCATGTCCGACCAATTAACTATTGCTGTGTTGTCGACACCTGGAACTATAGATATAACACGAGAAAGTGTGTCATCACCATCTTGCATACCCGACCTTAGAAGCCACGTTGCATAACCTTTGGAGTCGGAGTCATTGGCTTTCTCCAGACGCTCGATAAAACCGGCAGTACAAATGTCAGCAATATTGAAATTCGGGTCTTTGGCAGTGGCAAATACCAAATTCTCATATAATTGCTTGATTTTGGGTTCAATTTCGGGAAACTGATTTATAAAAGAGCTTTCTCCTCCTCTTATAAATATCGCGCCCGGCTCTTTGAAAGTGATTGGAAGATAATAGGTGAAGCTTTTCTTTAAGTGGGGAATATAGTATTTTACGCGGAAATTGGGCAACGCATTCACAAGTCTTAACGCCTCTTGATTGACGGCCTCGTTCTTGCTCGGTCGGCGAAAAATTGTCGGGTCGCTTATTGAGCCGTCAGGATGAACGGTAAATTTCACCAATACTCGTTCGCTACCTTTGAATCCCTCGGGAATACGTATGTTTTCATCAAGCCATTCTTTGAGTTTTCCATTGCCTCCGGGAAACTCACAGCGAGTGTCAAGGTCTACCCAAATTTTTCGCGCTTCCGTTTTTATTTGTGCAAGGCATTCAGGCGAAACGGTGAAAAATAAGGCGCGATTTCCATACTCGTCGTTTTTTACCTCCGCTTTCTGAATGGAGTTGGCCGATACCAGACCAGGGTATGCCCCCGGAATCCATTCATCATTGAAATAGAAGAATTCGGTTTTGTCGTCCAGAGTAAGAGGGAACTGAATTTCGCGGACAATGGTGTCGTTCACGCAGTAATTCTGAGAAAATGCTACGCACGACTGAATGATAATCAGTGAAACTAAAATTATATTCTTCATATAATATATTTCTTAACCGTTAGCTCTGTGGTCATCAACTGCAAAATTAACGATTTTTTCTCAATGCCCTGTCACTCAAGCTCTCAAATCTTCGGAAACTCAGCGAAAAAGAATTGAATCGAATTGAATATAACAAACATCCCTTAATAATTCCAAAATTGGACCTGCCATTTTCGATTTATCCAACTAATCAGTACACAATCAGAGTACAACATCAATATTATAACAATCTGTTATTTAGTATTATTGCTGTCCGGTAAAACTTTGACATGATAGGAAATGGACTATTTTTATCTCATACAGCATGAAACAGACTCGTATAGATGTCTTTTAAGGGCTTTTTGATGCTTAATGCTACCAATTTCACATCGCCTCAAATGACAAGCCCTTTTTCGTAAAACAGGTGTAACTTATTATATTTGTAGAGAATATATGATTTTGTCTTTTTTTACCGGACAGCAATAATTTAGTATAGTTAACTCGTATGACAGAAGATAGGTTATATCATGTCTGTGAAAACAAGCATCCGGCGGCACTCGAGGTGTCGCCGGATGTTTGTTCATCTGTGGTTTGTCGGATGGATTATTTGTATTCGTCCCACGACTTGATTTGTATGTCGGCGGGGGAGAGGGTGGTGAAGGCATCGATGAATGCCGAAGCCAGACGGGCGTTTGTCAACAGGGGAATGTTGAGGTCGATGGCCGCGCGGCGCACTTTGTAGCCGTTGGAAAGCTCGGCCGACGAGAGGTTCTTGGGAAGGTTGACTACGAGGTCGATTTTCTTGTCGTGGAGCAACTGCATGACCTGGGGCTGGCTCTCGGGCTGGGTGGGCCAGTATGCGCGGATGGCTGGTATGCCGTTCTCGTTGAGGAACCGGCAGGTGCCTTCGGTGGCGTAAATGGTGAATCCGTGGTTGTGGAGGCGGTGGGCCGCGTCGAGCATATCGGCTTTCTGGCGCGGTGTGCCTGTCGAGAGCAGCACTGTCTTGCGCGGCACTTTGTAGCCTACAGAAAGCATTGCCTTGAGGACAGCTTCGGATGTGTCGTCACCGATACAGCCTACTTCGCCGGTGGAAGCCATATCCACGCCCAGCACCGGGTCGGCGCCCTGGAGGCGCGAGAAGCTGAACTGTGATGCCTTGATGCCCACATAGTCGAGGTCGAAGAGGCTCTTGTTGGGTTTCTCTACCGGCAACCCGAGCATCACCTTGGTAGCGAGGTCGATGAAGTTGAGCTTGATGACCTTTGACACGAAGGGGAAGCTGCGAGAGGCGCGGAGGTTACACTCGATTACCTTGATGTCGTTGTTCTTGGCCAGGAACTGGATGTTGAACGGGCCTGAGATGTCGAGGGCCTTGGCAATCTTCGTGGAGATTTTTTTGATGCGGCGCATTGTCTCGACATAGAGTTTCTGGGGCGGGAACTGTATGGTGGCGTCGCCCGAGTGGACTCCGGCGTATTCGATATGCTCTGAAATCGCGTATGCCTTGATTTCGCCATTCTGGGCCACGGCATCCATCTCGATTTCCTTGGCGTTCTGGATGAACTCCGACACCACCACGGGGTGGAGCTTCGACACATTGGCGGCAAGTTTCAGGAAGCGGTGAAGCTCCTCCTCGTTGGAGCAGACATTCATCGCGGCCCCCGAGAGGACGTAGCTGGGACGCACCAGTACCGGGAAACCGACCTCCTTGATGAATTCGTCGATGTCGGCGAAGCTTGTCAGCTCGCGCCAGCGGGGCTGGTCCACGCCTATGCGGTCGAGCATGGCCGAGAATTTGTGGCGGTCTTCGGCGTTGTCGATTGATGACGCGCGTGTGCCGAGGATGTTGACCCCCTCGTCGTCGAGTCGAGTGGCGAGGTTGTTGGGGATTTGGCCCCCGACGGAGAGTATCACACCGTGGGGCGATTCCAGCTCGAGGATATCCATCACACGCTCGAATGTCAGCTCGTCGAAGTAGAGGCGGTCACACATGTCATAATCGGTGGAGACCGTCTCGGGGTTGTAGTTGATCATCACCGAGCGCCATCCCTGCTTCTTCACGGTCATCAGGGCGTTGACCGAACACCAGTCAAATTCGACGGAGCTGCCTATGCGGTATGCTCCAGAGCCGAGAACCACCACCGAACGTTTGTCGCCGAGGTAGTTGACATCGTTTGTCGCCCCGTTGTAGGTCAGATAGAGGTAGTTGGTCTGGGCAGGATACTCGGCTGCGAGTGTGTCGATTTGTTTGACCACCGGCAGGATTCCCAGTTCTTTGCGTGCCTTGCGCACCTCCTGGTTGTCGGCCCCGGTTACATCGAGGTTCTCCTTTTTGATGGCTCGCGCAATCTGGAAGTCGCTGAAGCCCTGCTCCTTGGCGGTGCGGAGCAATCCGGCCGGCAGTTTGGAAATTTCATCGTATGCGCGCAGCTCGTTGTCGGTCACGATGATGTTGTGGAGCTTTTCGAGGAACCAGCGGTCGATTTTTGTGAGTTGATGGATGCGGTCGACTGTGTAGCCTTGCTGGAAAGCCTTGGCGACAACAAACACACGTTTGTCGGTAGGTTCGGAGAGGGCCTGGTCGATGTCATCGATTTTCAGCTCGCGGTTCTCCACAAATCCGTGCATCCCCTGGCCAATCATGCGCAGTCCCTTCTGGATGACCTCCTCGAAAGTGCGGCCTATGGCCATCACTTCGCCGACAGATTTCATCGAAGAGCCGATTTCGCGGCGCACACCGTGGAATTTCCCAAGGTCCCAGCGGGGAATCTTGCAGACGATGTAGTCGAGCGCCGGCTCGAAGAAGGCCGATGTCTCGCGGGTCACGGAGTTCTTGAGGTCGAACAGCCCGTAGCCAAGGCCGAGCTTGGCGGCCACGAATGCCAGGGGATAACCGGTCGCCTTCGACGCGAGGGCCGACGAACGGCTCAGTCGGGCGTTGACCTCAATCACACGGTAATCCATCGAGTCGGGGTCGTAGGCATACTGGACGTTGCATTCTCCGACGATTCCGACATGGCGGATAATCTTGATGGCAAGCTGGCGCAGGTAATGGTAGTCGTCGTTGGAGAGTGTCTGGGAGGGGGCCACTACGATTGACTCGCCGGTGTGGATTCCCAGGGGGTCGAAGTTCTCCATGTTGCAGACCGTGATGCAGTTGTCATACCGGTCGCGGACAACCTCATACTCGACCTCTTTCCATCCCTTGAGCGACTTCTCAACCAGCACCTGCGGTGAGAATGAGAAGGCTTTCTCGGTCAGGGCCACAAGCTGCTCGGGGTTGTCGCAGAATCCGCTGCCGAGTCCTCCGAGGGCGTAGGCTGCGCGGACAATCACCGGGTAACCGAGTTTCTCGGCGGCGGCAAGCGCGGCTGCGGTAGTCTCCACGGCCTGGCTCTTGATGGTCTTCACCTCGATTTCGTCGAGTTTCTTGACGAAGAGCTCGCGGTCTTCGGTGTCTTTGATGGCCTGCACAGGGGTGCCCAATACTTCCACGCCGTATTTCTCCAGCACGCCGGAATCGTAAAGCTCCACTCCGCAGTTGAGGGCGGTCTGGCCGCCGAAGCTTAGCAGGATGCCGTCGGGACGCTCCTTCTCGATGACGCGCTCCACGAAATAAGGGGTCACGGGGAGGAAGTAAATCTTGTCAGCGAACCCTTCGGAGGTCTGAACAGTGGCGATGTTGGGGTTGATGAGCACTGTGGAGATGCCTTCTTCCTTCATCGCCTTGAGGGCTTGTGAACCGGAATAGTCAAACTCGCCCGCCTCGCCGATTTTCAGGGCACCGGAACCGAGGAGAAGCACTTTCTTTATATTGGACTGCTGGGGATTCATCATGGGTTGGAATCTGGTGGTGTGGGGGTTGGGGTGATGGTTGGTCTCAGAGCATTTCGATGAACTTGTCAAAGATGAACTCTGTGTCACGCGGGCCTGAGGATGCCTCGGGATGGAACTGCGCCGAGAAGTAGGGCTTTTCCTTGTGGCGGATGCCCTCGTTGGTGCCGTCGTTCATGTTGGTGAACATCGGCTCCCAGTCGGCCGGCAGTGTGTCCTGGTCGACGGCGTAGCCATGGTTCTGCGAGGTCACATAGCAGGTGTTGGTGCCTTCAAGCCTTACCGGCTGGTTGTGGCTGCGGTGGCCATATTTGAGCTTGTAGGTCTTCGCTCCGGCGGCTTTGGCCAGCAGCTGGTTGCCCATGCATATGCCGCAAATCGGCTTGCCGGTCTCCATCGCCTTGCGTATGTTGGCCACGGTCTCTTCGGCGAAATCGGGGTTTCCGGGGCCGTTTGATATGAACAGTCCGTCGTAGGGGATTGTGGAGAAATCATGGTTCCAGGGGACACGCACCACTTTCACTCCGCGGCGTGTGAGGCAGCGGATGATGTTGTATTTTGTGCCGCAGTCGACAAGCACCACTGTCTTTTCCCCCTGGCCGTGGATTTCGACCTCGGGGCAGCTGACCTTGGCGATGAGGTTCTCGACATTGGGGTCTGAGAACTCGATTTCATCGGGGGTGTCGAAATAGATTTTGCCCAGCATCGAGCCTTTCTCGCGCAGGTGTTTTGTCAGGGCGCGGGTGTCGATGCCGTAGATTCCGGGGATTTTCTCGTCGCTGAGCCATTGGTCGAGCGAGCGGGTCGAGAGCCAGTGGCTCGGTTCCCAGCTGTAATCCTGGGCGATAATGCCGCGGCAATGGATTTTTGAGCTTTCGAGAAATTCACTGACGGCGTCCTTCTCCCTTTCGGGGGGGACGCCGTAATTGCCGAGAATCGGATAAGTGGTGACGAGTATTTGCCCCTCGTATGAGGGGTCGGTCAAACTTTCGGGATAACCGGTCATGGCGGTGTTGAACACCACTTCTCCCGCTGCTGGGGTTTCATAACCGAAAGATTTGCCCTCAAAAAGAGTGCCGTCTTCAAGGAGCAGATAAGCTTTGCGTGGACTGCGCATAAGTCGGTAAGTCTATAATGTGTTGAAAACCGTTTGCAAAGTTACTAATTTTTTCCGGACTTCCCTCCCGGCGGCGTGAAAAACTTTTCGTACCTTTGCCGGTGTGGAGGAGTTATCTTTCTCCATGGCACGAAAGCATAATGTCAATCAAGCAGATGACAATGGAAAATATCGACCCTTCGTTGGTTTTCAACCGCACGCGCCGTCTCGTGGGTGGCGCTGCCATGGATGCGCTTTCCCGTGCGCGTGTTATAATCTTTGGGGTCGGGGGTGTCGGGAGCTGGACTGCCGAGGCGCTCGCGCGCACAGGTGTAGGCCATATCACCATCGTTGACGCTGACCGGGTTTCGGCCACCAACATCAACCGCCAGTCAGAGGCCGACCTCTCCACGGTGGGGGAGGTCAAGGTCGAGGCGATGAGGCGGCAGATTCTGATGGTGGCCCCCGGGATTGATGTCTCGGCGCTTGAGATGGAATACACGGAGGCGACTGCCGGAAGTTTTGACTTCGAGGAGTATGATTTTGTGATTGATGCCATAGATTCCCTGGCAGCCAAGGCTTTGTTGTTGCGCAACGCGACGGCGGCCCGCCGTCCGGCGGTGTTCTCTTCCATGGGTGCGGCCTTGAAGCTCGACCCGACAAAAATATCAGTGGCGGAGTTCTGGAAGGTGCAGGGCTGCCCGCTGGCGGCTGCATTGCGCCGGAAGTTCAAGAAATCTGGAGAATTCCCCCGCCGGAAATTCCGTTGTGTCTATTCCCCCGAACTGTTGCCTAACCTCGGGGAAGTGTCAGGCAAGGATTCCGCCATGGGGTTCAACAAAGTGGCGGTCAACGGGTCGTTGTGTCATGTCACAGCAATTTTCGGGATGACGCTCGCCGGTCTCGTCGTGGAGCGCATTGTAGCTCCCGCCGATGTTTGAATGTCCGGATTAGAGGGAGAAAAACGTTAAAAGATGTTTTTTAGCAGAAAATGGCGATTTTTTAGGCTGGAAATTTTGTAGGAAAGAAAATTGTTTGTAACTTTGCATTCGAAAAGCATCCAAGGCTTGCCAAAGGTGTTATGACATAGGTCAGTCCCTTTCAGGTTGGGAAAACGCCGCCGTGAGGCTCCGGCTACCGACTAAGCTGAGGATGAGATGAATGTAAGTAAGATATAATCTCTACACTTAAGTTGCATAGACAACTCTTTTAGAATCACAAATCTTGCCTTTTGGCTTTAATCCTGAAGTTCCTGTGAAGATACCTCAGGTTTTTTCTTTTTACCCTCCTCCGTTTTGCTGCGAACGGATTCTGGATGGTTGTGGCATCCCCTGCGTCAGGGATATGACATCGGCCAGACGCGCCGGGTAGGTGGCGGGCCTGGCCGTATGAAAGATATGGTTGAATGCGGATGAATTCAGGTCAGTCTTCTGAATAGTGGCGCAACACACGTCGGTAGGAGTTGAATATCTTTGATTTTGAGACGAATCCCACATACCGGTCATGCTCGTCGACCACAGGGAGATTCCAGGCTCCTGTGTCGTCGAAGGTTTTCATCACCTGCTCCATCGAGTCGGTGGTGCGGAGCCTGGTTGACGCGGCTGTCATGAACCTGCTCACATACAGGCGTTTGTAAAGGTCGGGGCGGAACATTATGTTTCGGATGTCGTCAAGCAGCACGATCCCGATAAGGCGTCTGTCTGCGTCAAGCACCGGGAAGAGGTTTCGGTTAGACTTGGAGATTGTGTCGACCATCTGTCGGAGGTTCATATCGGGGGTGACCGAGAGGAAGTCGGTCTCGATGACCGAATTCATTTTCATCAGTGTCAGCACAGCCTTGTCTTTATGGTGGGTCAGCAGCTCGCCTCGCCGAGCCAGACGCATGGTGTAGATTGAATACGGCTCGAAAATCTTGATGGTGCCGTATGAGAGGGTCGACACCACGAGCAGGGGCAGAAAAAGTTCATAGCCTCCGGTCATCTCCGCTGTGAGGAAGATGCCCATCAGCGGAGCGTGCATCACGCCGGCCATCACGCCGGCCATTCCCATCAGGGCGAAGTTCTTGACCGAAAGCTCCATGCCGAAGCCGAGATGGTTGAGCAGAAACGCGAATAAGAATCCGGTCATGCAGCCCACATACAGCGAGGGGGCGAATGTGCCGCCGACTCCTCCTCCGCCGTTCGTGGCGGAGGTCGCGAAACCCTTCAAGGCTATGATTAGGCCGATGTAGATGATGATGAACCATACGTCGCCCCTGTCGCCGTAGAATATCGAGCCGTCTACTATCGACCCGGGATCGCCGTTGAGCAGTGAGTTTATCGAGCCGTAACCTTCGCCGTAAAGGGGTGGGAAGAGGAAGACCAGCGAGGCGAGTATGGCTCCCCCGACGGCTGTGCGCTGCCATTGCTTGAGCAGGTGGCGCTTGAAGAAGTTCTCCATCATGTTCATGACCCTGGTGAAGTAGAGCGACACAAGTCCGCAGAATATACCAAGCGCTATGAAAAATGGCAGACGCTCCATGATGAACGGCTCGCTCTGCACGAAAAAGAACTCAAGGTCATAGCCTGTGAATATGTATGCCACGGAGGCGGCGGTGATGGAGGAGATGAGGAGGGGCATCACTGTCACTGTGGTAAGGTCGAGCATCAGCACCTCCAGGGTGAAAAGCATGCCTGCGATCGGGGCCTTGAATATGCCCGCGATTCCGGCGGCAGCCCCGCAACCGACGAGTATCATCAACACCCTCGGCGACAGCCTGAACGCCTGGCCGAGGTTTGACCCGATGGCGGCCCCGGTGTAGACAATGGGGCCCTCGGCCCCGACCGAGCCTCCGAATCCGATGGTGATGGATGAAGCCACCACGGAGGTGTACATGTTGTGGGGTTTCAGGCGGCTTTTGTTCTGCGATATGGAATACAGCACACGCGTGACGCCATGGGATATGTTGTCTTTGACCACATACCTGACATACCAGCAGGCGAGCAGTATGCCTATGCAGGGGTAGATGATGTAGAGATAATTGCCTCCGTCGACATTGACAAACATAGTCAGCGAGCCGGATATGAAATGGATGAGCCATTTCAGGGCCATAGCGGCGAATCCGGCGATAATCCCGACAGCGAGCGACAGAATCATCACAAGGGTTTTCTCCTTGATGTGGCGTTCCCTCAGTATGAGGGTCTTCAGCCAGAAATCATAGACTGGCTTGCGCAGGCGGTTGGGCAGGTATGGATCACGCATAAAATCAGATGAATGTTTCAGACACCACGGCCTTTTATGACTGTGTTGACCGTGTGGAGCAAAATTTTCAGGTCGACCATCAGCGATATGTTCTCCAGGTATATCAGGTCGAAGCGGGCGCGCTCCACCATCTCGTCGACAGAAGAGGCGTATCCGTGCTTCACCATTCCCCAGGATGTGATGCCGGGGCGCACCTGGTGGAGCAGCGAATAATATGGCGCTTTTTTGAGTATCTGGCGTATGAAGAACTCTCTTTCCGGACGCGGGCCCACAAGCGACATCTCCCCGCGCAGCACATTGACGAACTGTGGCAGCTCGTCGAGGCGGTATTTCCGCATGAATCGCCCGAGCCGGGTGACGCGGGTGTCGCCTTCTGATGACAGTCGCGGGCCTGAAGGCTCGGCGTCGGCCACCATCGTGCGGAATTTTATGATTTTGAACGGTTTTTTGTGATAGCCGATTCTTTCCTGGCGGTAAAACACCGGGCCTTTGGAGTCGCGTTTTATAAGCGCAGCTATGATTGCTAACAGCGGCGAGAGCAGTATCAGGGCCACCGAAGCCACGGCAAGGTCGCCGGCGCGCTTGAGGTTGCGGGTGGAGTCGGAAATCCTTGCCGAACAGATGTCAATCAGCGGTTCGCCGGCTATGTCGCCCAGGTTCTGGAGGCGGCTGACAAGCTGCAATGAGGAAGGGGAGACAAGTATCGGTATCTCAAGGGGGAAGAGGCTGTTGAGGACTTCTGAGAAGTCTGCGGTCTTTCCGGCGGAGATTCCTTCGGGTATCAGCAATGCCGTCAGGCCAAGGCTCTCCTTGGAGTCTGCGACCTGTTGCAGGCTGATTACCGGCAGTCCGTCAAATGTTTTTTTATGGTTGTGTGTGGAGTCACCTGCTGCAGGGTCGACATAGGCTACCACCTTGTGGCCGCGTCCCTGGACCGACTCCATGCGGTGGCGCAGTCGCCTGGCATCGTTGTTGATTCCGATGACGACCATTGGCCTGGTCAGTTTGCCACGGTTGATGTTCTTCAGGCCATATATCGTGATGCTCAGCCTGACCAGGTAGACCACCCCGAACAGCAGGGCGAATAGTATCGTAACCAGCTCGATGTTGCTTGCCCTGTCGGGTATCGGGTCGTTGACCAGGGCGAGGAAGAAGATAATCACAGAGCCGATTATGGCGGTGGAGACGGTGGTCAGCAGTTCGTCAAGCCGTGACCGGAACAGCGGACGGTTGTAATATCCCGAAAGGTAATACAGCGCCATCATCATCATCGGGAAGAAAATCTGTCCGAGTATGACCGGGTCAATCGAGTAATATGCAGAGAAAGAGGGAAATGCCATCCCCTGTGGGACGACAATCTGCTTGTAGCGGATGATGTTGAACAGGAACCACGCGAGGGAGGTCGCCAGGTAATCTCCGGCGACATATCTTATCCGTTGTCGTTTCTCTGTGATCATCCGCTGTTTCAATGTGTGGGGTGAGGTGGATGGTGTCTTGCCCCGTCAGGGACGCAAAACCTTGAACACGCCCCCGGATGAAAGCCTCATCACCGTTGACGGCTGCCGGCGGCTCAGGTCGTCACGCCGGTAGTCTACCACATAGTCGACACCGTTGAGTATCTCCTCGGAAATCTCCGGGAAAAGGGCCGGGGCCGGCTGGCCCGAGATATTGGCGGATGTGGAGACCAGCGGGCGTCTGAGCCTGCGACATAGGCTGGCTGAGAAAGCCTCGCGTGTCACCCTGATGCCCACACTGCCATCTTCGCCGAGCAGCGCGGGAGCCAGGCGGACTCCACGGTCATAGACGATTGTCAGTGGTTTCTCTGACACCTCTATCAGGTCATGGGCCACGTCGGGCATGGACTCCACATAGCAGGCCACATCGTCGGCCGAGCCAACAAGGACAATCATGGCCTTGTTGTCGGCGCGACGTTTTAGCTCGAACACTTTCCTGACCGCTTCGGGATTTGACGCGTCGCAGCCGATGCCCCACACCGTGTCGGTGGGATAAAGAATCAGCCCCCCGCGCTTGACTATGTCCGCGGCTTTGGCCACCTCCTCTGCCATCTTGCGTTCGGAGGCGTTAAGGTTGTCGGTCTTTGTTTTCTTTTCCATTTCCGCTAACAAAGGTAGCAAATCCCGCGCAACTGACAAAATAATCGTCTTGGCGGGATTTGATTATGGATGTGGTTCCGAGGCAGGTCAACGGGTGGCTCGTTCCTTCACGATGCCGTGACGGTAGGCGTAAAGCAGCCGGGTCAGTTCATCGATCTGTATCTGCAACTCATTCCCCTTGTCGGTGTCCCTTACCCGCTGGCGGTGGTTTGCCAACTCCACGATCTGGGTGGTGCCGAGGATGTCGGCAGCCGACGATATGGCCTCCTCGGTGGATGAGAACGGCTCGTGCTGCACAAGCTGCAGGCCTCGCGAGTGGTAGACCAGGGTATATCCGGCGATACCGGTGGTGTGGTGATATGATTTGGCGAATCCTCCGTCAATCACCAGCAGCATGCCGTCGGCGCGCACAGGGCATTCCCCTTTGCCGACCTTCACCGGCACATGGCCGTTGATTATGTGGCGATGCTCCCCTTCGACCCCGAACGCGTCGAGAATCATGCCGCAGACTTTCGGGTCGTCGCGGAGAGTATAATACGCTCCTTTCTCCTCCTTGTGGGTCTCTTTGTCGGCTATGAAATAGCGTTCGAATGTGGTCATGCGTGCTTTGTCGAAAAGTGGCGAGCATGGGCCACACCAGAGATACCAGAAATAGTCGGTGGCGAAATCCTTGCGGTTGGCAGGGGTGTCTTCGTTGAATGCCGCGCGCATGGTCATGCCCACGCGGTGGAGCAGCTCGCGCCCGCTGTATTTTGCCCCTTCGAGGTCAACCTCCTTGAGCGTGCCGTCAGGGTTAAGCGGCACAGACGCGTGAAACAGCAGGTTGGAGTTGATGATTGTGTAGAGGCATCCGTGGGAGAGCATCAGGTCGACATGGCGGCGCAGCTTGTCGCTCACCAGGAAAGAGTGGCGCAGCTTTGCCACAAGGCTCTCCTCCTCGGGAGTCAGCCTGTATGGGTCGGCGGGGTCAATCGTCGGGAAGTTGTTGTCGAGCAGAGGATGGGTTACACCATCGATTTCGATGGTGGCGTTGGGAATATTCATCTTGTGGAGCAGCTTGCGCTCGTCCATTTCCCATTCGGGCCTCTTGTCGATGAGGGCGGACTCAAGTTTGAATTGTATTATGGAGATGGCTTTGTGCATCCGCGCCATGAGCATGCGGGTCTTGTCGTCGATGTCGCAATCCTCTGGAAGCTTTGGGAGAAACCGGCTGCACTCGTCGTCGCCGTAGGTCTCCATCGCGAATGTGGCCAGCGGCACGAGGTTGATGCCGTAGCCGTCATCGAGAGTGGCCATGTTGCCGTAGCGGAGTGATATCCTCAACACATTGGCGATGCAGCACTCATTGCCGGCCGCCGCTCCTATCCAGAGCGCGTCATGGTTGCCCCATTGCATGTCAAATCGCTCGTAGGTCATCAGGCGGTCCATAATGATGTGTGCGCCAGGCCCCCTGTCGTAGACATCGCCGAGGATGTGGAGCCAGTCTATGCTGAGCCTCTGGATGACCTTGGAGATGGCCACGATGAAAGCGTCGGCCTGCCCGGTGGAGATGATGGTCTCGATGATGCGTGAGTAATATGCCTGCTTGTTATGGTCGTCATGCTCCTCGTGGAGAAGCTCCTCGATGATGTAGGCAAACTCCTTCGGGAGGGTCTTGCGCACCTTGGAGCGGGTATATTTGGATGAGACGGAGCGGCATACCTTCACCAGGCGGTGTAGGGTGACGTTGTAGAAATCATCCATCTCCTCCTCGGTCTCCTTGATTTCCTCGAGTTTCCGTTCGGGGTAATATATGAGGGTGCAGAGGCGGCGTATCTCCTCGTCGCGCATAGTGTTGCCGTAAATCTCGTTGACTTTGCGGCGTATGTTGCCCGACGCGTTGCGCACGATATGGTCAAACGCCTCATGCTCGCCATGTATGTCGGCGATGAAATGCTCGGTGCCCTTTGGCAGGTTGAGAATTGCCTCGAGGTTTATTATCTCAGTGGATGCCGCGCTGACAGTGGGGAAATTCTGGCTGAGGAGCTCCATCAGCCGTCGGTCATCAGCGAAACTGTCTGGGGTGAAATGGTGATTATCCATAGCTTCCGGCATTGTTTATGTATGATTCTCCGCAAATGTAATCAAAATCCGATAAGGATGCAAGCAAAATCGCGGGGAATTTCTGACGGAAACTAAGCGGGACAGAAAAAACATAGCCCGCGGTCCGGTAGGGAATCGCAGGCTATGGATATGGCTTCGCGTTGCCTTTTAAAGCTCGCTGGCGGGGATTTCGATTTCAAACGACTGGCCTGAGGGCTTGCCGGTATATTTGAATACGATGTTGGCGTCGGCCTTGCGGCAGAGGTCAACCATGGCGGCGATGTCTTTGTCTGAGCCGGAGAGGATGGCACCCTTCATCGCTTCGCCCATCTGGTCTTTGGCGGCGGTGAACTGCTTGATGGCGTCTTCGCCGTAGATTGACTCGTCAACCTCGACATTGTAGACAACATTGTTGTCGGCATAGTCAATTGACACGATGGACATGCCATAGTCGGCCTGCACGGGGCACTGCTTTGTGGCCTCCTCACATGCCTGTTTGAGTTTGTCCTGGCTCGAAGAGCAGGAAGACAGGGAGATGGCGAAGATGGCCATCAGGAAAGTGAAAAGAATTGATTTCTTCATAATGGGATATGATTAAATGGTATGAATCAGTTGAAAGTCCCTAAATGACGGAATCGCTAAAATCACATTGGGCTGTTGAGTTTTAGCGATTCCGATTGGAGCGGTAAACGAGGCTCGAACTCGCGACCCTCAGCTTGGGAAGCTGATGCTCTACCAACTGAGCTATTACCGCGTGATGTCTTTTTTCGACTGCAAAGTTAATGCTTTTTTTGATAATGTCAAGGAAAAATGGATTTTATTTTGATTTATTTTCATAATTGAACGTCTATTCTGAATGGCGGCAGAACGGGCGAGGGCTGGCTGATGGCAGTTTTGGTGAAACAATCGACGGGCATAAAGGTGAGGGGACTCAGAACATTCGGCGCGGATGCTTGTTTTGCATTCAGAGGGATGACTTGCGGTCGCCTCACACGTTTCATACGATTACAGTCTCATTCATTAAATTCATTCCATTATGTTATCTGCATTGTTCTGCAGGTTGAAATTTATGTGCCGGGTGTTGATTTTGTCGCTCCTGGTGGCGCTGGTGTCTCAGGAGGCCGGTGCCGCAGTCGTTGACGAGCAAGCCGATTCGTTGTCGCGGCACACCAGGGTGGTGGCTGTCGACGGCGGCCGCCTGAGCCGTGAGGAGATTGACTCGGTCTACCATGTTATAGCCTCGTTTTATTACGACCAGTTCCGCCATGCCCAGGATCCCAACTCCCCATATTTCATGTTCCTGTCAAAGGAGGCCGGGATGATGATGGGCATCGGTGGCGTGGTCAGGATGAGGGGATGGTATGACTGGGGCGGCGCGGTGCAGGTCAACGGGTTCGCCCCTGCCTTGATTCCGATTCCCGCAGACCCGGCATACCGCGACAGGTTCGGCACCACTCCCGCCGGCACAGCCCTGTTCCTAAGGATGGCGGGCAGCAACCGGGTGCTTGGCGACTATCAGCTTTACATCGAAGCCAATTTCAACGGGTATGATATGCGTGACTTGAAACTGAAAAAAGCCTACGCACAGGTGAGGGATTTCACCGTCGGCCTGGCAAGCTCCACATTTTCAGACCCGGCGGCCTTGCCCCCGACGGTGGATGCCCAGGGGCCGACCAACAAGCTTGCGTCCAACAATGTGTTGCTGCGGTATATGCCGACATTCGGTAAATTCTCGTTCGGAGTATCGGTCGAGACCCCCGAAGCTTCGATAGGGGCTGATGGGATTGAGACCAAAGCCATGTCGCCGTGGGTGCCTGACGGGGCGGCCCTTGTGCAGTATGAGTGGGCTAAAGGCCAGCATGTGAGGTTGGCAGGAATCGTGCGTGGCCTCGGCTACCGCAATCTGCTCCTGCAGGAGAATGTCAGGAAAACCGGATGGGGAGTGCAGCTCAGTTCGGTCGCGCATCCGTTTTCTCCGGTCACCACATATTTCACATTCAACTGCGGTGCCGGCTACGGCTCCCTGTGCAACGACCTGATAGCCGTCACAAACGACCTCGTGCCAGCCCCCGAGCATCCGGGCGAGCTTTATGCTCCGTTTGCCTTTGGCTATTGCGTCGGGCTGCAATACAATTTCCGCCGCAATCTATACTCGACCGTGCAGTTCTCGCAGACGCGTTACATGCCGTCTCATCAGGCTGAACCAGACAGCTACAGATATGGATACTGTTTGGCCGTGAACCTGTTCTGGAATCCTGTGGAAAGGATGGGGATAGGAGCCGAGTTTGACTTCGGCAAACGGCAGAATTTCTCGGGGGGCCGGGCGTGTGCGCGTCGCGCCGGGGCATATGTGCAGTTCTCTTTCTGAAGTCGGAGACCCGGGGATTTGGATAAGTCGTGAAAAAGATGTTACTTTGTAGGACTAATTCCAAAGGCCCTACTGTCAAAGGAAGGGCATTCACGAAAAACTTATCCTTAACTTAGAGTCATGAGAAAATTTTATGCCGTGGCGATGCTGGCCGCGGTCTTTGTCCCTGCCGGGGCTGAAGTGTTGCTCAACCCAATGGTCGGAGACAATATGGTGTTGCAGCAGCAGGCTTCGGCAAGACTGTGGGGTAGAGCCACCCCCTCCGGAAAAATCGAGATAAGGCCATCATGGGCCGACACGCCTGTAATCGCCGATGTTGACGCGGACGGTCGCTGGCAGGCTAAGGTGGAGACCCCCTCGGGAAGTTTCGCCCCCCAGTCCATCACTTTCACCGACACGGCCGACGGGGATGTGAAGACCGTCGGGAATGTGCTTGTGGGGGAGGTGTGGCTTGCCTCCGGGCAGTCAAATATGCAGATGCCCCTGAAGGGATATGAGCCTTGTCCCGTCAACGGCGGCTACGACGAGGTGGCCGAGGCTGGCCGCCGTGCCGGTTCGATAAGGTTCATCACAGTGCCGCTCACACAGAGCTATGTGCCGCTTGATACCGTCGCCGCGTCATGGGTGGTGCCTTCCCCCCGGACGGCTCCGGAGTTCAGCGCCGTTGCGTGGCACTTCGCCAAACGGGTCTCGGATGTGGAGAATGTCCCCGTCGGAATCGTTAGCGCGGCCTATGGGGGCGCCCGTGTCGAGAGCTGGCTTCCTGAGGAGATTGTCAAAGGATATTCCGACATAAGCCTTGACCGAGACAGCATCGAGGCTATGACCCATTGGATGCGCCCGGTGTTGATGTACAACGCCATGTTCCTCCCTGTCAAGGATTACACTTACAAAGGGATTTTATGGTATCAGGGCTGCTCCAATGTCGACAGCTGGCAGACCTATGCCTCGCGTCTTGCCACAATGGTCGGCCATTGGCGCGACATGATAGGGGAGGGCGATATCCCGTTTTATGCCGTGGAGATAGCTCCGTATGATTATGGCAATGACAAGTCGCCCTACCTGCGCGAGGCGCAGTGGGACGCGATAGGGATGATTCCCAACAGCGGGATGGTGGCCACCAACGATATGGCCCTTCCTCACGAGCGACACAACATCCATCCCGCCGAGAAGCGCACCATCGGCAACCGCCTGGGTAACCTCGCGTTGAACCGCACCTACGGTCACACGCAGTTTCCAGTCGATGCCCCGCGCTTCAAGAGCGCAGTTCCTGACGGGGACAAGATAAGGGTCGATTTCGTGGCCCATCGCAACGGTCTGTGCCGCAACTATGACATCGAGGGATTTGAGGTCGCCGGGGAAGACAAGGTCTTTCATCCGGCCAAAGTGGTCGGGATAGATGACCAGAAGGCATATGTCATCCTCTCCTCGCCCGAAGTGGTGGCCCCGCTGTATGTCAGGTATTGCTTCCATGACTTCCAGCTCGGCAATATGTGTGGCGCGGATTTCCTCCCGCTTGTGCCATTCCGCAGCGATCGCTGACAACTGACGAAACTCACTTGCTTAGACTGATACAAAACTAACTCAAAACCAACATTATCGTGAACAAGACAATTGCAACAATCCTGATTGGGGCGGCTGTCATGTCATCCATGACAGGCTGTGGCGGCAAAAAGGCCGCCGAAATGACAAACGGTGAGACTGATTCCGTAGAGTCGGTGTCTCATCTGCAGGTAGACGGGCTTTTTCTGAAAAATGCCGCCGGAGACACCGTCGTCCTGAACGGCCCGAGCCTTGGCTGGCATTCCAACTGGGGACGTTTCTACAACGACTCCACAGTGATGGCTTTCAAGCAGAAATGGGACGCCAACATCACCCGTGCCGCCATCGGTGCGCACACCTCGGGTGATGTCGTCAACTGCTACGACTCAGACTCGGCTGATGCCATGACAAAGCTTTATGCCGTCATAGACGCTGCCATAGAGAATGGGATGTATGTCATCTGCGACTGGCATTCCCATGAAAACCGCCTTGCCGATGCCAAGCAGTTCTTCACTGCCGTCACCGATAAATATGGTGACACCCCCAATATACTCTATGAAATCTGGAATGAGCCTACCGAAGTGGAATGGCAGGAAATCAAGGATTACGCCAACGAGCTGATTCCTGTCATCCGCGACAAAGCCCCCAACTCGGTGATAATCGTCGGCACCCCGCGCTGGGACCAGGATGTCGACCTCGCGTCGGAGTCGCCGCTTGAATTCGGCAACCTCCTTTACAGCCTCCATTTCTATGCCGCCAGCCATGGCGACGAATATCGCGCCAAGGCAGAGAAGGCTATCGCCAACGGCCTGCCCCTGATCATCTCTGAATGCGGCTCGATGGAGAACACCGGCGACGGCCCTATCGGATACGAATCGTGGGACAAGTGGGTGAAGCTCGCCGATGACAACCACCTGTCAATGCTTATGTGGGACATCGCCGACAAAGATGAGACCTGCTCGATGGTCACCCCAGATGCCTCCGACAACGCCATGCACTGGACCGACTCCCAGCTCAAGGTGTGGGCCAAACTGGCTATGAAGACCGTCAAGACCCGCAACTCTGCCAACTGACAAGACATAACCGCCTGAAACATCAGCCGGCCCTTGAACCCGCGACAGGTTCAAGGGCCGGTTTTCAATCAGGTTGCCTCCAGCCGGGAGTCCTTTCTTAAGGTCATCCGCCGGGTCGGCAACCTAAATGTATTTTCCTATGTCCGCCATGTCTTGAATCCATAATGTATGTCCCGGCAAAATCTGATTTCATCATACATCCGCCTCAGCGCACCTGCGTTTGAGGCAGAGTTGCGCTCCGGACGCAGAAATCCGTTTGGGGTGACCGCTGCGTAATAGAATCTGTCTTTGGTGAATGACATCATAATATCCCGCCCGAAATCCTTCCTCCAGGCTGTAATACGGCGCATCATAGCGGGAGTCAGCACCTTTCTGGCTTCGATTTCGTCATCGGCGTAGACTGCAAAAAGTTTTTCAAACTCTGCGTCCTCAAGCCTTACGAGATGTGCTTCGTGCTTGTGTCTCATAGCTTGTATCTCCTGGGCCATATATCCGATTTTCTCTTCAAGATGGTCCGGAAGCAATATGACGGCCCCATTGATGTCATACGCAGTGTTAAGATAGCCAAACAGTCCCCTGAAGCTATGCATGCTGCTGTCTATCCGGGTGCCGAATATCGGCTTTACCACCATGCGGAATATCATTGTGAAATAATTGACCACCGGTATTTTGTACATGCAGGCATACGCCCGGTCGGAGGTCACTCCGATATCTGCCACGGAGGCAGTGATGTCTCCGTGATAAAAATCAAGGCGACCGTATGATGTGTAGCCCGACGGGGCATCATTTATTCCGGATGCGTCAAACAGGCGGCTGTCAGCGACAAGGCTGCTGTTGAATGATTTGGTCGGCGAGAACACGGCGTCAGGAAACATTGTGCTGATGAAATCCGAGATGATTTTTTGTTCAGAGCCGTTTATCGCAAGCAATCCTTTGATCATCACATATTGCAGCATCCAGAAAACCGCGACACAGATTATGAGCCACGTCGCGAAGTCAAACCCACCTGTGGAAATTCCGAAGACTCCGTCGTAGCTGTTTTTGCCGGCAATTCCTGACAGCGGCACATAAAGGCAATAACCTAACCACAAAAGTACACCTGAATACACCACTATGGTCAGGGTTCTGACTATTCTCCTCAGAGCGTACAGCCTCCTGAGCCTGCCATTGAATTTACGGGAGATTTCATTGAACTGCCGGTCAGTTATGACTTTAGCCTTTTCCATATCTACCTGTATCAGAATCTCATTTAATCAGTGAAGCCACATCCACTCCGTCCAGCTCAGTTTCCGGAAATTCAATCAGAGACTCAGGCTCGTGGTGGCGCCAAGATGCGATTATCGACGAGGGGAACATCTCGATTGCATTGTTGTAGTCGGTCACCGCCGAATTGTATGTCCGGCGTATCGCCTGGATTTCATTTTCCATCCCGGCGATACGGGTCTGCAAATCGCGGAACTGCAGGTTTGACATAAGCTCGGGATAATTCTCCACCGCGACATTTAGCCTGCCGAGCAACGCGCTGATTTCTCCGCCACGTCTTATCTCTTCCCCCTCCGACCTGTATGTCCCTTGCGACCTTAGTTCGGCTATCTTTGTCAGTGTGGCGTTCTCGTGGCCCATATAGCTTTTAACGGTGGCCACGAGGTTAGGTATCATATCGTTGCGCTGCTTGATTACCACACAAATGCCGCTGCGGCATTGCCTCACCCTGTTGCGTTTGGCTATCAAACCGTTGGATGTGGCAATGCCCCAGAGCGAAATCAGCAGTATAATCGAGCAGACTGTTATGGAGGCAATCATTAGTCTGTCGTTATCGTTGGGTTATTTTGAGTAGAACTGAGCCGGAATCTGCGAGATTGTGCCCTCCCAGTAGAAATGCGGTACGATGCCGTCGGTCGGCAGGTATCCTTTGGGAAGCTTACTTGCGTCAAGTCCGAGTCGCTGGTACCACACTTCGGCGCCACCGGCAATCGAAGACGGAAGACGCTTTTGATCCCAGTTGCTTTCATCACCGAACATCGCCATCAGGCCCTGAAGTTCCCCCGGTGCGGGACGTTTGCCGTCACGCATCTCGCCGAGAGTTTTCATCAGTCCTTTAAGCCATTCCACATTATGGATGTGCTTGTCATCAATGGCATATATGGCAACGCAATAATGGTGGTCATCCTTATGTTTCGGCGGACGGCATCCCTCGGGAGCTATGTCGATGACTCCGGCATACACAATCTTGCCTTCCTGATATTTGCGAAGCCATTTGCTTTTGCCGAACCAGGGCGCTTTTCCGGCAACAGCACGGAAAAACTCAGTGTCGGTGCTGCGTGGAGTCGCGATGAATGGTTCGAGCATCGAGAGGTCGGTCGGATTATAATATTTCTTCAAATCCTCGGCGGCCTGGGCTGCTTCCTCCGCGCGACGCTTGTTAAGTTTATCGCGATATGCCGACACGTCACATCCCTGGGCTTCCATCTTGCGGAGGTCCTCCTCGGTCATATTCTTTTCCCAGTCGTCGAGGGCGCTTCTGAATAATTTCATGTCAAGTCTGTTTTGGGGATTGGGTTTCTATCAGTCGAGTTCGCGGCAGGATACGCTCCCATCGGGATTTACTGTAAAATGGAGTGAATCGTAAACCTCTTCGGTAACTCCGTTTGCCTCGATTTTTTCCTTGCCGATTTCCTGAACATTGATTGTGACCTCGGTTTCCATCCGCTTTTCCCGTTTGTCAAATGTCACGACATAATCCTGGAGATTCAGGAATTTGTACTCGGCCGGTATCAATGCTTTGCAAGCCTCGATATTTTTCATCGCACCTTCTGCGGTGAAGTCAATGGGAGGGATTTCGTCATATGTCACCCGCTCATTTGATGTGCTGGGCGAACCGACTTCCGGCAGTATCCCCTGGTATATCTGTTGGTTGTCGGCATCAATAAGATGTACGTTACACCAGCCGAAAGTATTCTGACACAGGTTGTCAGTCCCTTCGTTTCTGATTCTGATTCCGAAAACTTTCCATTTTGAGTCAAGTTTGGAGATTGCATCCTGGATGGACTCGTAGGTAGCCGCTTCATCCATTTTTGTGGCCTCCTCGGTAGTGTCTGCAAGCTGGCTGGCGGCTTTGCCTGCGATTTTTCCTGCAAACTTGCAGGAACAGAGTGTTGTCATCGCCAGCAACAGCGATACATAGAAAACCTTTTTCATATTGGTAAGAATTTTGATGTTACGATTGCAAAATTACTCAAAAGGCCTGTATATACCCCCCCCAATCGTTAAAATTAGTTTGATATGTTTGCGAAAATGTTAATTGTTGCAAATTAACGTTCGTTGTTCCCCTGACCATACCGGCGACTTGCTGTAACAGGATGCGTGTTTGGTCTTGTTGAATCATAGGCGCATCCTGTCTGTTTAGCAAAGCGGAGGCTGATGTCCGCTGCTTTAAATAGTATCCCCGTAAAATATAAAAGTCCCGCGAATCTGATTCGCGGGACTTTTATATTTTATGGGTTTATTCCGGAGGGATGGGATTTACATCATGCCACCCATTCCTCCCATACCGCCCATGGCGGCAGGGTTGGGAGCGGGGTTCTCCTCCTTCTTGTCGGCGATGACACACTCGGTGGTGAGGAACATCCCGGCGATTGAGGCGGCGTTTTCGAGAGCCACGCGTGTCACCTTGGCGGGGTCGATGACTCCGGCGGCCATCAGGTTCTCATAGACATCGGTGCGGGCGTTGTAGCCGAAGTCGGCGTTGCCTTCCTTGACTTTCTGGACAACCACTGCGCCTTCAACGCCTGCGTTGGCGACAATCTGGCGCATAGGCTCCTCGACGGCGCGGAGGACAATGTGGATGCCGGTGTCCTCGTCGTCGTTTGAGCCGCGGAGGCCTTCGGCGTTCTTCATCGCGCGGATATATGCCACACCGCCGCCGGGTACGATGCCTTCGGCGATGGCGGCACGGGTGGCCGACAGAGCGTCGTCTACGCGGTCTTTCTTCTCTTTCATCTCAACCTCGGAGGGGGCGCCGATATGAAGCACTGCTACACCGCCCGCGAGCTTGGCAAGACGTTCCTGGAGCTTCTCGCGGTCGTAGTCGCTTTTGGTCTGCTCGATCTGGGCCTTGATCTGGGCGACACGGGCTGCGATTTTCTCCTTCTCGCCGGCTCCGTTGACGATGGTGGTGTTCTCCTTGTTGATGGATACTTTCTCGGCCTTTCCGAGTACTTCGATGTTGGCCGCGTCGAGGCGCATGCCTTTCTCCTCGCTGACCACGACACCGCCGGTGAGGATGGCGATGTCTTCAAGCATCTCCTTGCGGCGGTCGCCGAAGCCGGGAGCCTTGACGGCGCATACCTTAAGGGAGCCGCGCAGGCGGTTAACCACGAGAGTGGCGAGGGCTTCCTGGTCGACATCTTCGGCGATGATCAGCAGGCCGCGACCGCTTTGGGCTGTGGCTTCGAGGATGGGGAGCATATCCTTGAGGTTGGAAATCTTCTTGTCGTAGAGGAGGATGTAGGGTGACTCCATCACACACTCCATCTTCTCGCTGTCGGTGATGAAGTAGGGTGAGATGTAGCCGCGGTCAAACTGCATGCCTTCCACGATGTCAACCGTGGTCTCGGTGCCCTTGGCCTCATCTACGGTGATGACACCCTCTTTCTTGACCTTCTTCATGGCCTCGGCGATGAGATGGCCGATAGCCTCGTCGTTGTTGGCCGAGATACGGGCCACATCCTCGATTTTCTTGAAGTCGTCGCCAACTTCTTCGGCCTGAGCCTTGATGCCCTCGACGATGGCGGCCACGGCCTTGTCGATGCCGCGTTTCACATCCATAGGATTGGCTCCGGCGGCCACATTCTTGAGGCCGTGGGTGATGATGGCCTGCGCGAGGACAGTGGCGGTGGTTGTGCCGTCTCCTGCGTCATCGCCAGTCTTGGAGGCAACCTCCTTGACGAGCTGCGCGCCCATGTTCTGGAACGCGTCCTCAAGCTCGATTTCACGGGCTACCGACACGCCATCCTTGGTGATGTGGGGAGCGCCATATTTTTTCTCGATGATTACGTTGCGGCCTTTGGGACCGAGGGTTACCTTGACGGCGTCGGCCAGGGCGTCAACGCCTTTCTTGAGCTCTTCGCGAGCCTTGATATCGAATTTTATTTCTTTAGCCATTGTGGTATGTTTGTTGAGAGAGTCGTTTGGGATTCTGTATGGTTGAGTTGTATTTATTCAAACACGCCGAGTACATCGGTCTGGCGCATGATGAGGTATTTCTCCCCGTCAAGCTCGATTTCGGTTCCGGCATATTTGCCGTACAACACTTTGTCACCTTCTTTGAGAATCATTTCCTCATCCTTGGTGCCCTTCCCGGCGGCAATCACGGTGCCTTTGAGGGGTTTTTCCTTGGCGGAGTCGGGGATGATGATGCCTGAGAGAGTGGTTTCTTCGGCCGGGGTGGGCTGAATCAGCACGCGGTCGGCCAGCGGTTTGAGTTTCATGATTGATATTGTGGTTTTAAGTTTTTAGTTGTCTTGCGGGGGATGGATGCCGTGCCGACGCTTTCGCGTTGTCAGGCAGCTCCCTGTTTGTGATATATGCGAAAACTGTGCCAAACTTGCACGGACTGCCACCGGTGTCGCTGTTGACTGCCACGCGGCACTACGAAAATCTGCCAAATTAACATTTTTGTCAGTAATAATGTTCATTGACCAAAGCAATCCCCCTGACATTCATCCCGGTATGTCGGGGGGATTCGTGTCAGGGGGATTATGTCAGTCATGAATGTATGCAGGTCAGGCCTCGGGGGCAGTCTCTGTCTCGGCGTTTTCGGCGGCTGTGGGCTTGAGCCAGCGGTCGAGCCAGCGGAAGAACACGCGTTGCCACATGATGGCGTTCTGGGGCTTCAGAATCCAATGGTTCTCGTCCGGGAAAATCAGCATCTCGGCGGGAACTCCGCGCAGGCGGGCGGCGTTGAATGCCATCTCACCCTGTGAGGAGAGGATGCGGAAGTCATATTCTCCATGGGTGACAAGGATGGGGGTGTCCCAGTTGTCGACAAACTTGTGGGGGGAGTTGGCGAATGTGCGCTGCGCCACGGGATTGTTCTTGTCCCAGAAGGCGCCGCCCATGTCCCAGTTGGCAAACCACATTTCTTCTGTCTCGAGATACTGGGCTTCCATGTTGAAGATTCCGGCGTGGGCCACAAAGGCTGCGAAGCGGCCCTGGTGGATGCCTGCGAGCATATAGACGGAGAATCCTCCGTAGCTTGCGCCTACGGCTCCGATATGGGCCTCGTCGACGTAGGGCTGCTGCTTCATGTAATCGACGGCGGAGAGGTAATCCTGCATGTTCTGGCCGGGGTAGTCGCCTGAAATCTGAGCGTTCCACTCAGTGCCGAATCCGGGGAGGCCTCGACGGTTGGGGGCGATGACGATGTAGCCCTTGGAAGCCATGAGCATAAGGTTCCACCTGTAGCTCCAGAACTGGCTTACGGCCTGCTGCGGGCCGCCCTGGCAGTAGAGTAGGGCGGGATATTTTTTTGTCTTGTCAAATTTCGGGGGATAGATGACCCAGGTGGTCATCTCCTTGCCGTCGGTGGTCGGCACGAGCACCTTCTCCATCATCGGGGCGTCGATCTGGCCGAGGATCTCTTTGTTGACCTCGGTGAGCGCGGTGGCCACATTGTCGGTCACAGAGAATATCTCGTTGGGATAGAGGAACGAGTGGCGCATCGTGATGAGGGTCTTGCCGTCGACGGGCGCGAGGGCGGCGTAGTCGCAGATGTCCTGTTTGCCGGTGATGAAGTCCACTTTGTGGCTCTCTACATCGATTGAGAACACCGGAGTCACGCCCTGGTAGGGCGCGATGAAGTAGATTTTCTTTCCGTCGGGATACCAGGCGAACTGGTCGGCGGTGTAGTCCCAGTCGGCGGTGAGGTCGGTCTTCTCACCGGTTGCCATGTCCATCACGAAAATGCGGTTCTTGTCGCTCTCATAGCCATCGTGTTCCATAGAGAGCCAGGCGAGCTTGCTGCCGTCGGGGGAGAACGCGGGATTGGTGTCGTAGCCCATCATGCCTTCTGTGAGGTTGCGTGTCTCGCCAGACTCGAGGTTGTAGCAGTAGAGGTCAGAGTTGGTGGAGAGGGCGTATTCCATGCCTTCTTTCTTGCGGCTGACGTAAACCAGCTCACGCGAGTCGGGCGACCAGGCGAATGACTCAACGCCGCCAAAAGGTTTCATTGGTGACTCGAAGCGCTCCCCTTCCATTATATCCTTGATGTTTGTCAGACGGTAGTTGTCGAAGTCGGCGATGAAGGGATGGGGTATCTCGGTGACCCATTCGTCCCAGTGTTTGTACATCAAGTCATCGATCAGTCGGCCGGTCGCCTTGGTGAGGTCGGGATAGACATCCTGGGCGGTGCGGTTGTATTTTACGGTGGACACGATGACCACTTTCTTTCCGTCGGGCGACACTTTGAAACCTCCGACACCGTTCTCGAGGCGGCTTACCACATGGCGGTTTGTGCCGTCGGCGTTCATTACCCATAGCTGAGGCTTGCCGTCATGGGTGGCGACGAAGGCGATTTTGCGGCCGTTGTCAATCCACACGGCATCCCCCTCAGACATCGCGGTCTTGGTGAGGCGTTTCACATCCGTGCCGTCGAGGTTCATCGTGTAAAGCTCGTTGTTGCTCTTGTTGAGCTCCACGCTCTCATAGCTCACTCCGTAGAGAATCTTCTTCCCATCAGGCGACACCTGCGGGTTTGACACACGCCCCAGCGCCTCCAGGGCCTCCATGTCGAAAATGCCTGTTGCCGACGAGAAGTCGGGTTTCTCGATCATTTCTTCCTGTTGTCCGCAGCTTGTGGCGATGGCCATCAGCGAGGCGGCGGCGACGGGCAGAAGGGATTTGTTCATGGTGATATTCAGTTAAATTTTTGTGACTGTAATCACCCCGGAATGGCCTCCGGGAGATTCTTCACGGCAAAGTTAGTCAAAATTCGCTTATTTTTTGTAATTTTGCGGGCAAAATGAACCTTATGAAAGAATTAGCATCCAAATACAATCCGGCCGAGATTGAAGACAAGTGGTATGCCTACTGGATGGAGCATAAGCTTTTCAGCTCCAAGCCAGACGCAAGGGAACCCTACACCATAGTCATCCCTCCCCCCAATGTGACCGGGGTGTTGCATATGGGCCATATGCTCAACGAGACCATCCAGGATATCCTCATACGTCGTGCGCGCATGCAAGGCAAGAACGCGTGCTGGGTGCCCGGCACCGACCATGCCTCTATCGCCACCGAGACAAAGGTGATTGCCAAGCTCGCGGCGCAGGGCATAAAGAAGACCGACCTCACCCGTGAGGAGTTTCTCGAGCATGCCTGGGACTGGACCCGTCATCATGGCGGCATAATCCTGCAGCAGCTCCGCAAGCTCGGCGCTTCCTGCGACTGGGACCGCACTGCCTTCACTATGGATCCGCTCCGCTCGGAGGCTGTCACGAAAGTGTTCTGCGACCTCTATGAGAAAGGGCTGATTTACCGTGGCCTGCGCATGGTCAACTGGGATCCTGTCAACCGCACTGCCATCTCAGATGACGAGGTCTACTTCGTACAGGAGCAGTCAAAGCTTTATTACCTCCGTTATTATCTGGCGGATGGTGAGACCTCCGACGCTGTGAGCGAGGAGGGGGGCAATGTAGTGCATGTCGACAAGGATGGCCGCAAATATGCCGTGGTGGCCACCACCCGCCCCGAGACCATCATGGGGGACACGGCGATGTGTATCAATCCCAAGGATCCCAAGAACGTCTGGCTCAAGGGCAAGAAGGTGGTCGTGCCTCTGGTGGGCCGTGTGATTCCTGTCATCGAAGACCGCTATGTCGAGGTTGATTTCGGCACAGGCTGTCTGAAAGTCACACCGGCGCATGACAAGAATGACTACATGCTCGGCAAGACCCACAATCTCCCCTCGATAGACATCTTCAACGAGGACGCTAGCCTCTCGGAGGATGCCGGACTGTATGTCGGTATGGATCGTTTCGAGGTACGCGACAAGATTGCCGAGGACCTGCAGAAGGCTGGTCTGATGGAGAAGGTGGAGGATTATGTCAACAATGTGGGTTTCTCGGAACGCACCAAGGTGGCCATCGAGCCGCGCCTGTCGTTGCAGTGGTTTGTCAATATGAAGCACTTCGCCGACATCTCTCTCTCACCGGTGACGGAAGACATCATCAAATTCGTGCCCGAGAAATACAAGTCGACCTATCGTGTATGGCTTGAGAACATACAGGACTGGTGTATCAGCCGCCAGTTATGGTGGGGACACCGCATCCCGGCCTATTATTACAACGACCCCGCTAATCCCGGCAAGGAGACTTTCGTTGTGGCCGAATCGCTTGAAAAGGCGGTGGAGAAGGCAAAGGCCCTCACCGGAAGCCAGGACATCTGTGACTCTGACCTCACCCAGGATGCCGGCGCGCTTGACACATGGTTCTCCTCATGGCTGTGGCCCATCACCCTGTTTGACGGAATCAACAATCCGGGCAACGAGGAAATCAGCTACTACTATCCCACAGCCACTCTCGTGACCGGGCCCGACATCATCTTCTTCTGGGTGGCCCGTATGATCATGGCCGGATATGAATACACAGGCAAGGAGCCGTTCAAGAATGTTTACTTTACCGGCATCGTGCGCGACAGCCTCGGACGCAAGATGAGCAAGTCGCTCGGGAACTCGCCTGACCCGCTGGAACTGATTGCCAATTTCGGGGCCGACGGTGTGCGTCTCGGCCTGATGCTCTCCGCTCCCGCCGGAAACGACATCCTCTTCGACGAGAAACTCTGCGAGACTGGCCGAAATTTCTCCAACAAGCTCTGGAATGTGTTCCGCCTGATTGCCGGATGGAGCCCCGACTCCGCAGGGTCGGCCTCCGCAGCCGGGATTACCGAGGCCGACAAGGCGGCCATCGACTGGTTCCGCTCGCGCCTGGCCGCAGCTGTGGCTGAGGTCAATGACCTTATGGAGAAGTTCCGTATCTCAGAAGCCGCCAACCTGCTTTACCGTCTTATCCGCGATGATTTTTCGTCGTCGTATCTTGAGATGGTCAAGCCTGCGTTTGGCACCCCCATCAATCCGACTGTCTATGCCGAGACTGTAAGCTTCTTCGACGCCCTGTTGCGCCTGCTCCATCCATTCATGCCTTTCATCACCGAGGAGATCTGGCAGAACCTTGAGGAACGCCGTCCGGGCGAGTCTCTGATGGTGCAGATGATGCCCCAGGCTGCCGAGGTTGACGACGCATTGCTGAAGGAGATGGATTTCGCCATGGAGCTGCTGACAGCTGTCCGCGGTGTGCGCGCGTCAAAGAACCTGCCGCAGCGCGACGCTCTCCAGTTGCTTGTCATCAACCGCCAGTCGGGATTGTCGGCCGGGGTGGAGGCGCTTGTCCGCAAGCTCGCCAACCTCTCGGAGATTGTGGCCGACGCGGCCAAGCCAGAAGGGCCTGCTGCCGGTTTCATCGTCGACACCACTGAGTTCGCCATACCCCTGGCCGCCAACATAGATGTGGAGGCCGAACGTGCCAAGGTCGAGAAGGAAATCGCCTACCACAGCGACTTCCTGCGCAAAATCGAGGCCAAGCTCGCCAACGAGCGTTTCGTGTCGAAGGCTCCTGCTGCGGTCATTGATGCCGAACGTCGCAAGCAGGCCGACACCATCGCCCGCCTTGACGCGCTGAAGGCGACCCTCGCCTCGCTCGGCTGACACGCTACCAGCGAGTAATAATCAACAACAAAACGCCCCGGCTCTGGTTTTCGAGAGCCGGGGCGTTTTGTTGTTGATTTGTGTCTGTGGCAGATTACTTGAGAGTGCCGTTCTCAGCCTGCTGGATCATCTGCTGGTTTGCGGTGATGTAGATTTCCACGCGACGGTTCTGGGCGCGTCCGGCGGCGGTGTCGTTTGATGCGACATAGTCGGCCATCGGGATGCCCTGGTAGGTAAGACGGGTGGGGGAGATGCCGCTGTCTACCAGGAAGCGGTCAACAGCCAGCGCGCGTCCGTCGGCCACACGTGTGTTGACCTCAAGCGAGCCGGTGTTGTCGGTGAACCCGAAAATCTGCACGTTGGTCTCGGCGTTCTGCTTGAGCGACGCCGCGAACTGGGCCAGTTCGGTCTGCGCGCTGGCGCTGAGGGTGGTGCCATTGGTGGGGAAGAGAATTCCGCCGGGGAAGGTCACCTTGATGGCTGCGAGGCCGTTCTGGTCGTCAACGCGTTCAACCTGTGCGTTCTGGAGCTGCTCTTCGAGCTGCTTTGCCTGCTTGTCCATACGGTTTCCGATAAGCGCGCCTGCTCCGGCACCTACAGCTGTGCCGATTGCCGCACCGATACCTGCGCCTTTTCCGCCGCCGATCAGCGCGCCGAGGCCTGCGCCGAGAGCGCCGCCACCACCGCCGCCGATGAGGGCACCTTTGCCGGTGTTGGTCATTGAACTACATCCGGTGAGCAGCATACCTGCCGCAACCATACCGAGGCATAAAGTCTTAAAAGCTTTCATACTTTAGTATAAATAGTTAGTTGATATTTGGATCATTTTATCAAGTCAGCCCTTTGGCTTAATCCGGCAAGGAATGCCGTCTGTTTCAGATACTATTGGAAACAATCAAACCTCGCTGATTGTCGGAGTCGGCTGCAAAGTTAACGAAATTTATATAAAATTCATCATTCATTTTTATAAAATTTGGAAAACCAGCCGGAGTTAACTAACTTTGCACCCGAATTGTTATATACATAACAAACAAGATTGACCACCATGCTTAAGAAAATCCTTTCCATCTCCGGCAAGCCCGGACTCTATCGCCTTGTCAGCCAGGGCCGCAATATGCTCATCGTGGAGAACATCGCCACCGGCCGCCGTCAGCCCGCCTACGCCTCAGACAAGGTCGTTTCCCTGGGCGACATCGCCATCTACACCACTGACTCCGACACCCCCTTGGCCGATGTGCTGGAAAAAGTAAAGGAAGCCACCGGAGGAAAAGAAGTGGATGTCAAGGCTCTAGGCGACGACACCAAGGTGCGTGAATATTTCAAGACCATTCTCCCCGATTACGACGAGGAGCGCGTCTACACCACCGACATCCGCAAGCTCTTCTCTTGGTACAACCAGCTTGTGGCAGCCGGAGTCACCGAATTCAAAGACAATGAAATCGCCGAGGATGAAGCCGCTGAGGCAGCCGAAGCCGCCGACGAGGCAGCCAAAGCCTGAGCGACATCCTTGACCGTGACAAACAAAGTCAGACCGCCTCTTCGCTGCCAGCAACGGCAGGGAGGAGGCGGTCTGACCTTATGCTTTGTGTTGCTTAGGGGGAGGGGGAATCAGAGGCGGTTTGTCTCGTAGAAGCGGAGGATGCGGTAGCGCAGCAGGTATTCGTAGCGTGAGGAGATGCGTGAGATCTCGACGCGGAAGAGGTTGTTTTTGGCTTGCTCGAAGTCGGTGGGGGTGGCGCGGCCGAGGGCGTAGCGTTCGCGGGTGGCTTCGAATGAGAGGCGGGTCTTGTCGAGGGTCTCGCTTGATGTCAGGAATTTGTCGCGCGCTCCGGTGGCCTGGGTGTAGGCGAGCTGGATGGTCTTGTAGAGTTCGCTTTCCCTGCGGTCGAGTTCGAGCTGGGCCGAGGTCTCCTGGAGTCTGGCGCGCCGGATGTTGTTGCGGGTGGAGAATGCGTCGAATATGGGGATGGAGAGGCGCAAGCCGAGATATGTTGAGAAGTTGTTGCGCATCTGGGTGGCGAAGGGCTGGTTGTCATATCCGGCGACGGTGTAGTAGCTCGACCCGACTGACGCGTCGAATGACAGCCGTGGCATATATCCGCTGCGGGCGTATGACACTCGGTCACGGGCTGTGACTATGCCTTGCCGAGCCGACAGGATGGAGTGGTTGTGTTCCAAGGCGCGGCTGTAGACCACATCCGGGCCCGGTATCTCGGGGTTTTCCTCGTCAAGCGGTGCCACGTCGAAGCCGTCAGCTGTCGGCAGCTGCAGCAGGTTGGCGAGATTGACAAGTGCCACCCTCACGTCGTTTTCGGCAGTGATTACCTGCAGGCGGTCCTGGGCCTGCTGCGCCTCCGCGTCGTAGAGGTATGCCTCGGCGACTTTTCCCTCGTCGACAAGAGCCTTTTGGCGCTCTACCTCATATGTCGAGTATGACAGCTGGGAAATAGCGCTCTTCGCGACCTCCTTGTTGTAAAGCACCTGGAGGTATTGGGCCATTATGTTGAGGGTGAGGTCATCTTTGGCCGCCTCGAATTCCATCAGGTATTGTTGCATGGCGGATTTGGCCACTTTGAGCTGCCTCACGTCTGACAGTCCCTGGAAGAGCGGCAGCGACATGTTGACACCCCATTGGAAACTGCTTGTGTTGCGGTCGGCGTAGGTGTTGTCTGATGTCAGACCGCGTCCGAAGTTGAATCCCTCGGAGGCGCTGGCCGACAGTGTGGGGAGAAACGCGTCTTTGGCCGATGTCACGTCTATTTCTGACTGGTCTACCTGCAGGTGGGAATTTTTGACAGTCAGGTTGTTCTCCAGCGCGTAATCCACGCAACGCTGCAACGTCCAGGTCTCGTCGGCTGTCGCGCTGCCAGACATTGCGATGGCAAGCAGTGGGGCTATGATTGATTTTCTCATGTTTCTGTGGATTGAATGTTAATCGGCCTTGTTGCCGCGCAGCTTAGAGTCAGTGGTGATGGAGGACGGGCCGAGCAGGGCCACATCGATTCCGTTGGAAAGTCCTGTCTCGACGGCAACCTTCTTGAACGTCTGATGCTTGTCTTCGCCCGAGGTCAGCAGATAGACAAATGTCGAGTCATTTGAGTACTCGATGATGCGTTCGGGGACAGAGACAACATTCTCGGCTCTCTCGAGAATGACGGTGGCGTTGGCGCTGTATCCCGCGCGCAGTTTGGCGGTGTCGGATGATTTCAGGGCGGCCTTCACCTCGAAAGTGTTGGTGCCGTTGTCATCCGTAGCCATAGGGGCGATTTTCTCTATGACGGCATTGTAGTCAGAGCCTTGTATGGCACCCACGGCAATGCGCACGTTCATGCCCTCGTTCAGCAGGTCGACCTCGGTCTCGTCGATTTTACCCTTGAAAATCAGGTCGGTCATGTCGGCGATTTTGGCTATGGTGGTGCCATCGTTGAAGGTGTTGGACTGTATCACTGATGTTCCGACCTTAACTGGAACCTCCAGCACTATGCCCGTGACGGTGGCCCTGACCAGGGTGTTGGAGCCCTGGGTGTCGAAGGCCGAGACACCGTCGCGCACAATCCGCAACTGGTCGTTGGCCTGGTCGAGTTCCTGTCTGGCGCGTTCGTAGGCAGCCTGGTCGGCCTCGAATTTCTCGCGGCTCTCATATTTCTTCTCAAAGAGCGTCTTGGTGCGCTCATAGGTCTGGCGGGCCTCCTCAAGTGAAATCTTGGCCACTCGTATGCGGCTTTCGGCAGAGGAAAGCTGAGTCGCCTCCGGTATAACCTTGATTTTCGCTATGATGTCGCCATTGTTGACATGGTCGCCCGGTTCGACAAGGATTTCGCTGATGATGCCTGAAATCTGAGGTTTGATTTCAATCTCGTCGCGGGGCTCGATGTCGCCGGTCAGCACAGTGGTGCGCTCAATCGTGCCTGTCGTTGGGGAGACAAGCTCATAGGTTGCCACGTGGCCTTTGGAGTTGATGAAAAGGTAGACAAATGTGCCGATGAAAATTGCGGCGATGACTGTCCACATCAGGATTCTGAAAAACTTCTTCATAAGTTCAGGATTGTATGCTGCTGTTGTTGTTTTGTTTTCACTTGTCGTTGAGGGCCTCAATCGGTTTTATGCGCATGGCCTTTATGGCTGGAATCAGTCCGGCGAGTGTGCCCAGGATGACAAACACGCCGATGATAGCCAGCGCCTGCCAGAGGGTCATCTGGAAATGCGGTGTGGAGGTGGCGTTGGCGGTCACGGCGGCAGATACACCCAGCACCAGGCAGGCCAGAGAGATGCCGGCCATGCCGGCTATCGCGGTCAGCGTCACTCCCTCGGATAGAATCTGGACGGTGACATCAGCCGGTTTGGCTCCGATGGCGCGCCTTATGCCGAACTCCTGTGTGCGCTCTTTCACAATCACCCACATGATGTTGCCTATACCGATGATTCCCGCAATCAGAGTCGACAACCCGATGAACAGGGCGAGGAAAGATATGCCGATGAACAGTGTGTCGACCTTGGCGAACAGGTCGGAGATGTCGAGATACCACATCGCGCTGTTGTCGTCGGGGGCGACCTGGTGGCGCGAATAAAGCACCCGCCTGATTTTCGGCTCAAGTCTGGAGAAATCTGCCGTCTTGTCGCCGACCATCATTATCACGTCAACCTTGTCGCCGCGGTTGAAGGCTTTCTGGAAGGTGGAGACAGGGATGATCACCACATTGTCGATGCGGTCGTTCATCTGTATCTCGCTGGTCTGGTAAGCGGTGCCTATTATGGTGTATGATATGCCGTTGACGAGGATGGCTTTCCCTACGGGGGAGGACTCTCCGGGAAACAGTTCGTTGGCCACCTTCTTGCCGACCACTGCCACCTTCCGCTGGGAAAGCACATCAGCCTCGTTTATGAACCGGCCGCTTTCGATTTCAGGGAGCATCACATCGGTGAAATCCTTTTCCACCCCCCATACCTGCCCGGAGAAACTGTGGCGACCGTTGCGAAAACTGATATTGCCTTCGGCCGACTGCGGGGTGACGGTCTTCAATTCAGGGAGCAACAGCCTCAGACGCTCGATGTCGGTATGGTCGGCCTGCCAGCGTCGTCCCTTGGCGTGGCCCATATAGGGAAGTGTGGTGCGGTTGGGAAACAATATCGCGCTGTTGGTGGAGAATCCTTCAAAGTTTCTTCTCAGTAGGTCTTCCGCTCCGCGTGCGCCCCCCATGAGGCATGCGAGCATGAACACTCCCCAGAATATGCCAAAGGCTGTGAGGAAGGTGCGCGTCTTGTTGCGCGCCAGCGTGGAGCCGATTTCCTTCCAGTTCTCTATGTCGAAAAATGGTGTCTTCACTGTCGTGTCATAGTTGAAAATTTCTCATTCGTCGCGCAGGGCTTCGACCGGCTTGACTTTCAGGGCCCTCAGCGCAGGGAAGAGGCCGGCCAGCGCTCCGGCCACAATCAGCACCGCGGTGACTTGGGCTGCAATGCCGAGGTCGACATGTGCGTAGTCCATGATGCCGTCTCCTACATTGGCGGCCAGCACCTCGGTCAGGACAGTTCCGAGCACGATGCCGATATATCCGAAAAGGGTGGTGATGACAACCGATTCAGTTAGAATCTGTGTCAGTATCTTTACGGGCTTGGCCCCGATTGCGCGTCGGATGCCTATCTCGTGGGTACGCTCCTTGACCGACACAAACATTATGTTGCTGATGCCGATTATACCACTCAGGAGTGTCAGTAGTCCCAGAATCCAGACCCCGATGTTGAGGATGCTCATTCCGCCCTGAACGGTCAGGGCATTTGATACGGCATTCCAGATCCATACCCCTGATTCGTCGTCAGGGTCAAAACCATGGGTCGAGGCGAGGGTCTGACGGATGTCCTTCTCAATTTTGTCGGCCTGCTCGACCTCGGTCACCCCTTTGAGCAGGAGGACTATCTGGTCAAGGTCGGTGTTGTCTGACGCGAATACCTGGGCCGTGGTGTAAGGTATGTATATGGTGCGAAACCTGGATTCGTATACCCCCACGACCAGAAACGAGAGTCCGATGCAGTCGACCCGCTGGCCGACGGCCTTTTTCCCGTCGGGCGGGAAAAGCTGTTCGGCATACTCTTTTGGAAGCACCATCACCTTGGTCTTGTTGTCGAGGTCGGCCTGCGAGATGAAGCGTCCGTCAACCATGTCAAGCCGGTTGAGGTCGCGGGCAGATGGGAAAACCCCGGTGAAACCGGCTTCCACATATGTTGTGTTAGTTGCCACGCCGGATTGCCTGCCGTTGAGTTCGGAGGTCACCTCCTCCACCACGTCGCGTTGCTCGCGGCTGAGGGTGTTGATGTCGTCGTTCTTGAGATTTATGCTTCTTCCCTCTCGGTAGCCACGGTAAGGCTTGGTGGTCACGCCGCCCCATACCGAAATCTTCTGGTTGTCGCTGTTCATCATATTCTCCTCGAAAGAGCGTATGATGGCGTTGGCGGCGCTCACCAGAGTAATCAGCATGAATATGCCCCACGCCACCGACAGCCCGGTAAGGGCCGTGCGGAGCTTGTTGTGGCGCATTGTCTGTAATATTTCGTTGGCTAAGTCAAACACGTCGCTGTCAGTTGTCTGTGATGATTGATTCGTCGGGAATGATGAGGCCGTCAGAGATGCGTATAACCCTGTCACACTGTCGGCCGACTCCGGGGTCATGGGTGACAATCACTATGGTCTTCCCTTCCTGGCGGTTGAGCTGGCGGAAAAGGGCCATCACGTCGCGCGAGGTGGAGGAGTCGAGCGCCCCGGTCGGCTCGTCGGCGAGGATGATTGACGGGTTTGTGATCATGGCCCTGGCGATTGCCACACGCTGTTTCTGACCGCCCGACAGTTCGCCCGGCAGATGGTGGGCGCGGTCAGCCAGGCCCATTTTCTCAAGCTGCTCTATGGCGAGGAGATTACGCTTGCGGCGTGACACACCTTGATAAAACAGCGGCAGGGCCACATTCTCCACGGCGTTTTTGTAATTGATGAGATTGAAAGACTGAAACACGAACCCTATCATTCGGTTGCGGTATTCGGCAGACCGGTTTTCCGAGAGGTCTTTTATCAATGTGCCGTCAAGGATATATTCCCCGGAATCATAGTTGTCAAGGATGCCGAGGATGTTGAGCAGGGTTGATTTCCCTGAGCCGGATGCGCCCATGATGGATACAAGCTCGCCACGCTCCACATGCAGGTTGATGCCCTTGAGGACATGGAGAGGCACAGCGCCCGGATATGTCTTGTTGATGTCTGTAAGTTTTATCATAATGGATGAAAAGCCTCCTGTTTTTGGTGGCATTCATTGACTTTGACGATGAAAATCACCGATTGGTTGCACCATTGATGAAAAAAATCATCTTCGTCTCTTGCATATTAAAACGAATTGCCTTAATTTTGCGTTATAAAAACAAATGCCCGAGGTTGGAGAACCTCATCCAGGAGGCGCAAAAGACTTGATTGCATACATTGATGACGATATTTGCCACACCAAAGTTGATTGGGAAACTCATCAAATTTTAATGAAATGCCGAGACAACCTCGCTTTCCAATGGCGGGCCCCATCCTCCTCCGGGAGGACGCAGCCAATCCTTCAGGATTCCCTGCCAGGCGGATTACAAAGGACTGCGAGAACTCAAAACCTGTCTTTCGGAGTTTCATCGCATCCTTTGATGTGGCATCCTATAACAGGACGACCCCAGACGGATTGAATCCGCTTGAGGTCGTCCTGTTTTTTTTGTGCCTCGCCGTGGCTGCCGTCAGAAAGAGGCTGAAATGGTGAATCCCAATGCGGGAGATGACGAGGCCCCCGGCGATGGTATGAGGAGCGGTTGCGATTGGATGCATCCCGGGCCGATGGTGCGGCAATCAGACGGATGGCTCAGGAGTCCCACGACCTCGTTGACCGGGTCGAGGAAAAACGCGCAGATATGCCCGATGACCCTGGAACCAAGCACATAATAGTCGCGGTCGACTATGAGACGCTTGAGCCGGTAGAAACCTTCGCCCATAAGACTGCCCACCACCGGAGTGATGAAAAGGTCTTGGTATGAAGGACGCTCCATGCAAGCCTCGATGCCAAACTCCCATCCGATTGTCGATATGCACGCGCTGTAAAGAAACGATTGCCAGAAGTTGAAGCCGCATGTGCGGGCTGCCATGAAATAAGCGGCTCCGGCATATGGGTGGAGCACATAATTGAAAACGAATTTGTCGTGGTCCCATTCCGGCCCCTTTTTGAAAATATTCTGGTACCAGCGTTTCCAGAACGGATCCTGGCGAAGTTCGGCGCGATTCCAGGAAGTGGCATCCTCAGGGAGGCATTCCAGCACAAAAAGGGTGCCGATGAAAGCCCCCGCATAAACGGCGGTGTTTATCCACATGCCGTGCCACCATGGCTCGGAATAAGTCCAGGATGCCGGACGGCCATATATCGTGTGTGGGCGTCCGGAGATGGTGAACAGAGTGTCAAGCCCCATCGGGTTACCGTTCAGCGCCGGGGCCTCAGGAGGAGTGAAATCCTCATCCGGGTTGTTCTCCTCAACCTTGATTCCGGTGGGGGCTGACTTGACGAGAAGCTCGTTGTCAGTCTCAACCCTGAGCGTGTCGACATCCTGGGCGACAGCCGGAAGGGCCAATGCTGTCAGCGCGACCCCTGTCAGCAATATCAGGATGGCGAATTTCAGCTTTAGCTTCAGATGTAATTTCGGATTGATTTTCATTATCCCTGAAATTTAGTGAAAAGACAAAATATATGGATATAGTTGAACACGTCTGGTTGGGTCCACACAGTCGGGTGGTGTTTACCATACAACGCTTCCGGGGGGAGGTAAGGTTTAGTCTCCATGCGGTTCCACGGATGATTTTTTTTTTATTGCTGTCCGGTAAAACTTTGACATGATAGGAAATGGACTATTTTTATCTCATACAGCATGAAACAGACTCGTATAGATGTCTTTTAAGGGCTTTTTGATGCTTAATGCTACCAATTTCACATCGCCTCAAATGACAAGCCCTTTTTCGTAAAACAGGTGTAACTTATTATATTTGTAGAGAATATATGATTTTGTCGTTTTTTACCGGACAGCAATATTTTTTTTTGTTAACTTTGTCGCGTGAAGACAGAAATGTTCATAGCGAGACGGCTGCGGCTCGCGCCAGGAGATGGCGCGCGTAAGTCGCCGGCAGTCGGCATCGCGGCGGGAGGAGTAGCCCTTGCCGTGATAGTGCTTATGATTTCCATCTCGGTCGTGGTCGGGTTTCAGGATGCCATCCGCCACAAAGTGTCTGGCTTTGAGTCGCAACTGACCATCGGCCCCCTCGGCAGGTATGTCGATGGTGAAGGGGATGTGGTGGAGTTCCTTCCAACGATGCAAGAGGCAGTCAGCGACGCCGTCCCCTCAGGAGCTGTGGCCATGTCGGTCAGGCAGCCTGTGGTATTGAAGACATCAGGCAACTTCGCCGGGGTCGTGCTGTATGCCTACGGGAATGGACATGATTCCTCATTCGAGGAGGGAAACCTCATTGAAGGGGTGTTGGGCAGCGACCCCACCGACATTGTCGTTTCCTCTGTGACTGCCGGAAAACTCTCCCTGTCGGTCGGCGACAAGGTAGACGGGTGTTTCTTCGTGGATGGGGCCTTGAAGCTGCGACGGCTGACTGTGAGCGGCATCTATTCCAGCAATTTCAGCGATTATGACCGCCTGACCGCTTATGGCGATTTCGGCATGCTCAGGAAGTTGCGCCAGATGGGGGAATATGAGGCGGACGCGGTGGAAATCCGGGGTCTGGCCACTGACGAGATTGCCACAGCCGCCGGGCGGCTTGAAGAAGAATTGTCAAAACGCTATCGGTCGGGCGCTCTGACCTCCGGCGTGAATGTGACCACCGTGTTTGACACCGGGGCGATGTATTTCAACTGGCTCGGGCTGCTTGACACGAATGTGGTGGTGATACTCGTGATAATGAGCCTGGTGAGCGGTTTCACCTTGATAAGCTGTGTGTTCATCCTGATTCTCCAGAGGGTAGGGATGATAGGGGTGATGAAATCGCTCGGGGCCACTGACCGCCAGATCCGCACGATATTCATAATGCTTGGCGGCCGGGTGGTGGGCCTTGGACTCCTGGCAGGGGATGTCATCGGCCTGGGGTTGTTGCTGCTCCAGGAATATTTCCATCTGGTGCCGCTTGACCCTGAGGCGTATTTTCTTGCTTATGTCCCGGTGGAAATCAATGTGTGGCATATCCTGGCATTGAACGCAGGCGCTGTCATCCTCGGTGGCTTGCTGATGTTGCTGCCCGCGTCGCTTGTGTCGCGTATCTCCCCGGCAAAGACAATGCGTTATGAATGACTCTCAATCCGGGCTATGCTGTATATCCGCCTCTTTTTAACCATTATAAAGATTTATTTGGCCTGTTGGCTTACTTTTTGGCTTGATTTTTGTTATTTAAATATAAACCGTCGTTGAACCGCTGCTTTTTTCAGGAGCGTTTCAATATTTTTGCTAACTTTGCACGTCAAACATTTCAACTATTAGATGACTAATACAACAACCGTTACCACAGAGAACAACATAAGCTCGCTCCGTCCGATGATTATCGAAGGCATTCAGGAGCGTAAGGGCCGCGCCATCGCGGTCGTTGATTTGTCTGAAATAGAATCTGCCCCCGTGTCTGAGTTCATCATCTGCCAGGGCAATTCCAGCCAGCAAGTGGCCGCAATCGCAGACTCCGTGCGCGACTATCTGCTTGACAATTATGGCATAAAGCCCTACAATTACGACGGATACCGCAATGCCCAGTGGATTGTCATCGACTATGGCGACACCCTGGTGCATGTCTTTACCCGCGAGACACGTCAGCTCTATAACCTCGAGGAGCTGTGGGCCGACGCACCTATAACTGAAATACCCGATCTCGACTGACCATATGGCTTCACCGACTCCACAAGGGGGCAGCCCGAAGAAAAAGCCCCAGATAAAGTTCAGCATGTACTGGATGTATGCCGTTATTGTGCTGTTCCTGTGCGCTATGTTCTACCTCGACGACAATTCGGTGTCGAAAGAGGTGAATTACTCCGAATTTGAAAATTACATCACAGACTCCATAAACGCCCGCAACCACGGAATTACCAAAATCACCGTGGACAAGAAGAAGGGTGTCGCCGAGGCGCAGCTTTCTGACTCCCTGGCCCGCCAGGTGTTCCACCAGAGCCAGTACAAGGATGGGGTGGATGCAGGAATCCGCACCACGCTCCCTTCGACTGACGAGTTCGCCCGTAAAATCGACGCCTGGAAGCAGCGGGGGCTTTACACCGGCCCGGTGGTCTATGACGAGGGGTCGGATGTCACCTCATTTCTATGGACTTTCGGCCCGATTCTTCTGCTGATAGGATTTTGGTTCTTCATCATGAAGCGGATGAATTCGCGCGATGGTGGTGGCCCCGGAGGTGTCTTCAATGTGGGCAAGTCCAAAGCCCAGATGTTTGACAAGGATGGCCCAGTCAAAGTGACATTCAACGATGTGGCCGGCTTGTCAGAGGCCAAGACCGAAATCGAGGAAATCGTGGAGTTCCTGAAGAACCCCCAGCGTTACACCAACCTTGGAGGCAAGATACCCAAGGGAGCGCTGCTTGTGGGCCCTCCCGGAACCGGTAAGACTTTGCTGGCCAAGGCTGTGGCTGGAGAGGCAAATGTGCCGTTCTTCTCGATGTCAGGCTCGGATTTCGTGGAGATGTTTGTGGGTGTGGGCGCTTCCCGCGTGCGAGACCTTTTCCAGAAAGCCAAGGAAAAAGCCCCCTGTATCGTTTTCATAGATGAGATTGACGCTGTCGGCCGTGCCCGTGGGAAAAATCCCAACATGGGTGCCAACGATGAGCGCGAAAACACCCTCAACCAGCTGCTTACCGAGATGGACGGTTTCGGGACCAACAGCGGCGTGATTATCCTTGCCGCCACCAACCGCGCCGACATCCTTGACAAGGCCCTGCTGCGTGCCGGACGTTTCGACCGTCAGATATATGTGGAGCTGCCTGAACTTAACGACCGTGTGGCGATATTCAACGTCCACCTCAAAGGCATAAAGACCGATGCAACGGTCGATGTCGACCTGCTGGCCCGCCAGACCCCTGGATTCTCAGGTGCGGACATCGCTAATGTCTGCAACGAGGCCGCCCTGATTGCCGCCCGTCATAACAAGGAGGTGGTGCAGCGCGAAGATTTCATCGCGGCTGTCGACCGAATAATCGGAGGCCTTGAGAAACGTTCCAAAATCACCACAGAGGAAGAGAAACGCTCGATTGCCTGCCATGAGGCCGGACATGCCACCGTCTCCTGGAATCTCCGCTATGCCAATCCTCTTATCAAGGTCACGATTGTGCCGCGCGGCAAAGCCCTCGGCGCAGCCTGGTATCTCCCGGAGGAACGTCAGATCACACCGACCCAGGCGCTTCTCGACGAGATGTGTGCCACACTCGCAGGCCGTGCGGCTGAAGAGCTGTTCCTGGGCCATATCTCTACCGGAGCCGCCAATGACCTGGAACGTGTCACCAAGCAGGCATACGCGATGGTCGTGTATTACGGCATGTCGAAAAATCTGCCCAATCTCTCGTATTACGACTCCACCGGCCAGGCCTACGGTTTCTCCAAGCCTTACAGCGACCAGCGGGCCAAGGAAATCGACGAGGAGGTCTCACGTATCATCAACGAGCAATATGAGCGAGCCAAGCAGATTCTGCGCGAGCAGGCCGCGGGCCACAACAAGCTGGCCGATGTGCTGTTCACCCGCGAGGTGATATTCACCGAGGATGTCGAGAAAATCTTCGGCAAACGCAAATGGGCTTCGCGCACCGACGAGATTCTCGCGGCCCAGCAAGCTGCTGAGAAAGCCCGGCAGGAGGAGAAACAGAAGGCAGCTGATGCCTCAGTGGCCAATGATGCGAATGCGACATCGGTAGAAGATGTTGAAGCCACCGAAGTGTCAAAGCCAGACAAGAATCCCGTGGGGGAGTCGTCTCCGAAGACCACAGACGATGGCAAGCAGACAGAGCCTCCGGCAGACATCCCTCCGATTCCTAAGAAATAAGCCCTGTACATAGCAATAATGCAATATGGATAAAACAGGCCCGGCGCTATTACAACATAAGTGCCGGGCTTGCTTTTTGATTTGGAGCAATCCGGGAAAATCGCTAACTTTGCAAGATAAAGCGAACGAAAAAGAAAGGAGAACACAGATGAAAATGTCAGTAGTCCTCAGGTTCCTGGTAATCGGGCTGATATGGGCAGGCGCGTGTGGTGTCTTGATTGCCCGTATGCTCGCCGAAGGGACTGCGGTCAACCTTATGACGGTATTCCCCATAATAGCCTCCGGCATAATCGTCTTTGTCCCTCTCTACAAGAAATACATCAAGAATGACAAGCAGCGATAAACCAGTCGACAGCAGTTCTTGCCCCATACTGAGCCATATTGATTCACCTGCCGATTTGCGCAAGCTCGCGGTGGAGGCCCTGCCTGGCCTTTGCGGTGATATCCGCCGTTTTCTCATTGATTCCCTGTCATCCAACCCCGGGCATTTCGCGTCGAGCATGGGTGCGGTGGAGCTGACCGTCGCCTTGCATTATGTGTTCAATACGCCGTATGACCGCATCGTGTGGGATGTGGGCCATCAGGCTTACGGCCACAAGCTGATTACCGGCCGGCGTGACCAGTTTGCCTCCAATCGCTGTCTAAATGGATTGAGCGGTTTCCCGAATCCCGACGAAAGCGAGTATGACACATTTATGGCCGGACATGCTTCAAACTCCATCTCAGCCGCTTTGGGTATGGCTGTGGCCACGGAGCTTAACTCCGAGCAGCCGCCGCGTAAGGTGGTGGCGGTAATCGGCGACGCTTCGATATCAGGCGGCCTTGCGTTTGAGGGTCTCAACAATGCGGCCAATACCCCCAACAACATCCTGATAATACTCAACGACAACGATATGTCGATTGACGCGAATGTCGGGGCGTTGCACAGCTACCTCGCGCAAGTGACCACTTCCAGGAGATACAACAACCTGCGCTACAAGCTATACAAACTCCTGAAGAAGATGGGGGTCGTGTCTGAGAAGCGCAAGGGGTCAATACTGAGGTTCAACAACTCGCTCAAAGCGTTTCTTTCTCATGAACAAAACATATTCGAGGGTCTCAACATCAGATATTTCGGTCCGGTAGACGGCCATGACGTTGCCGGGTTGATAAAGACCCTGAACGACATAAAGGATATGACTGGCCCTAAGATTCTGCATGTCAAGACCGTGAAGGGAAAAGGATACGCCCCTGCCGAGCGTGACCCGGCGGTTTGGCACGCGCCAGGCAAGTTCAATCCCGAGACAGGGGAGAGGGCCGAGGACAAGCCCAGGGAGACCGCAGGCTCGCTTCCTGGCTCAATGCCTATGAAGCCCCGCAAGTTCCAGGAGATATTCGGCAGCACCCTGCTTCAGCTCGCCCGTGAAAACAAGGCTATTATCGGCATCACCGCCGCGATGCCCTCGGGGACATCCATCAGCATAATGCAGAAAGAGATGCCACGCCGTGTGTTTGATGTGGGAATCTCCGAAGGGCATGCCGTCACATTCGCCGGCGGCCTTGCCAAGGAGGGGCTCAGGCCATTCGTGGCAATATATTCCTCTTTCCTCCAGCGATCTTACGACCAGATTATCCATGATGTGGCTATACAGCGGTTGCCGGTGACCTTCTGCATCGACCGTGCCGGACTGGTCGGGGAGGATGGTGTGACCCACCATGGGCTTTTTGATATCGCATACTTGCGTCCGGTGCCCTCTCTGGTCATCGCGTCGCCCCGCGATGGCGACACTCTGCGCGACCTGCTGCTTACCGCTTCGGTCTATGACGGGCCGATGGCAATAAGGTATCCGCGAGGAGGAGGGGAGACACCTGAGACTGACCGCGTCGCGCGCAAGCTTGAGATCGGTCGTGGTGAAGTCCTCGCCGAGGGTGACGATGTGACTTTCATCTCCACCGGCCCGATTGCGTCGGAGGTGTCGAAGGCAATCGCCATACTTGGCAAGGAGGGGATTTCAGCCGGTCATTATGACATGACTTTCATAAAGCCGATTGACCGCGACCTATTGAAAAAGGCAGCCGACAAGGGTGCGGCCATTGTCACCGTGGAGGATGGAACCACCATCGGCGGTCTCGGTTCGGCTGTGGAGGAATTTCTGCAGCAGGAGGGATACCATAATGTCGCCGTGAGGAAAATCGGAGTCCCTGACAGGTTTGTCGCCCAAGGCACAGTAGCCGAGCTGCGCAAGCTGTGTGGAATGGATGCCGGGGCAATCGCCGCGTCGGCCATGGCTCTCTGCCGGGCAAACATCATAGGTGTCAACAGATGAAAATAGTCATCGCCGGAGCCGGAGAAGTGGGCTCGCATCTGGCAAAGCTGCTGTCGCGTGAGGAACAGGATATTATTGTCCTTGACCGCGACAAGGAGAAGCTCAACCGCCTTGACAGCAACTACAACCTTATGACTGTCGGAGGTTCGCCCACGTCGTTCAATGACCAGCGCCGAGCCGGTGTGGGGAGCGACTGCGACCTGTTCATCGCCGTCACCCCTTATGAGAACACCAACCTAATTGCCTGCGGCATAGCCAAGAGTCTCGGAGCGAGGAAGACTGTGGGGCGCATCGACAATTATGAATATCTCAATCCGCAGAACCGAGGTTTTTTCTCTGCCGTAGGAGTCGACCATCTGATTTATCCCGAATATCTTGCCGCACAGGAGATATGCCAGGCCTTGCGCCGCCCGTGGGCAAGAAACTGGTTTGAGCTTCACGACGGCGAACTCATACTGGTGGGGGTCAGGGTAAACGAGAATGCCCAGCTTGTAGGCAAGATGTTGCGTGACCTGACCTTCTCGCAGCACAATTACCATGTCTCGGCCATCAAACGGCGTCATGAGACAATCATTCCCCGAGGCGATGATGCCATAAAGGCTGGTGACATAATATATTTCACCACCACACGCGCGTATGTCGACGAGATACGCGACATCTGCGGCAAAAAAGATTTCAAGGTAAGGAATGTGATGATAATGGGGGGCGGACGCATCGCTGTAAGGCTCGCCCATCTCGCGTCAGAGAAGTTCGACCTGACGATTATGGAGAGTGACATGGCTCTTTGTCGCCGGTTGCCTGAGAGGTGTTCGGGCTGCAAGGTGAAAATCATCCATGGAGACGCCCGCAACAATGACATCCTCAGGGAGGAGGGGATTTCAGGGATGGACGCGTTTGTCGCCCTTACCGAATTTTCCGAGACCAACATACTGGCGTGCCTGACGGCCAAGGAGTTTGGCGTTGACAAGACTGTGGCCGAGGTGGAAAACATCCAGTTCATCTCCGAAGCAGAGGGACTCAACATCGGCACCGTAATCAACAAGAAACTTCTCGCTTCGAGCAAGATTTTCCAGTTGCTGCTTGACGCTGACGAATCGAGCGCTAAGTTCATGGCCCTGGCCGATGCCGAGGTGGCCGAACTTGAGGCGCGGCCTGGATCGAAGATAACGCGTGGCCCGGTCATGGACCTTAAACTGTCGCTCGAGATGACCCTTGCCGGGCTGATACGTGACGGCAAGGGAATGCTGGTCACAGGCCGCACGGTAATCCAGCCCGGCGACCATGTGCTGGTGTTCTGCCTGTCAGGCTCGATACACAAGATAGAGAAACTGTTTGGCTGACCTTGAAGCGCGTAGGCAGATGGCACGTAAAGAAGCGATAGTAAACTGGAAAATGCTCCTGCGGGTGGTGGGCTGGCTGCTGCTCATAGAGGGCGCTTTCATGCTGCTGCCTCTGCTCACGACCATTGTCTACAAAGAGGACTGCATGCCGTTTCTCTGCGCTATGGCCGTGACACTGGCCGTTGGAATCCTTGCGACAGCCTGTGTCAGGCCGGTCCGGTTCGATATGGGCAAGCGCGAGGGATTTCTGCTGACCGCGCTCGTGTGGGTGGTCTTCTCGCTTTTCGGGATGATACCGTTCATGATGTGTGACTCGCCGCTGAATTTCTCCGACGCTTTTTTCGAGGCCATGTCGGGCTTCACGACGACCGGGGCCACGACTATGCTCGACACCGAAATCATAGGCCACGGTATACATCTGTGGCGCTCGCTCATGCAATGGATCGGGGGGATGGGTATAATACTCTTCACGCTCGCGGTTCTGCCGATGCTTAATTCTTCGGGAGGAATGCAGATGTTCAATGCCGAGGTTACCGGCATCACCCATGAGAAGTTGCGTCCGAGGGTAAGCGCCACAGCCAAGAGGCTTTGGCTGGTTTACCTGTTGCTGACCATACTGCTCGGAGTGCTTTATTGGTTAGGCCCTATGGACGCGTTTGACAGCCTGTGTCATTCACTATCCACGATGTCGACCGGAGGATTCTCGACCCGGGCCGAGTCGTTGCAGGCTTGGGATTCGCTGTATGTGAAGGTGGTGACCACTGTATTCATGTTTGTCGGAGGTGTGAATTTCGCGCTGATATTCCGCGCGTCGACCGGCCAGTTCCGCGCGGTGTGGAGCAATGAGGTCTTCAAGCTTTATGTGTGGGTGATAGTGGTGATGTTTGTCATCTTCGATATTGCCATATTCATCAATCCGGAAGTACCAAACACGGTAGGCTCGCTTACGATTGACCCCTTGTTTCAGATAGTGTCGACATTGTCGTCGACCGGTTACACTGTGGCTGATTTCGACGGCTGGGGCTCGTTTCTGCTTGGGGCGGTCATCATAATGATGTTTGTCGGGGCATGCGCCGGCTCCACATCCGGCGGTGCGAAACTCGACCGGGTGGTTCTGCTTTGGAAAAACTCCCGCAACGAGCTTTACCGGTGTATCTACCCCAACCACATTCTTTCGGTTGATGTCAACCGCAGCGCGGCTCCACCTGAAATCATCAACAAGGTGATGGTCTTCCTTAGCCTCTATATAGGTGTGATAATTGTCGGAGGGGCGTTGCTGACAGTCTGCGGGGCCTCGTTGAGCGACGCGTATTTCTCGGCGTTCGCCTGTGTGAGCAACTCAGGTCTTGATGCCGCCATCTCCCAGAACGGCGGGGCATATGCCCAGATTTCCGATGCCGGAAAATGGGTGCTGTCGTTCCTGATGCTGACAGGCCGTCTGGAGATATTCACCGTGCTGGTCATACTGACTCCCCGATTCTGGCATAAATGAGGCCGACGAGAGGTCAGTCGTGATGATATGGCTCGTTGCGCTGTATGGTCATAGCGCGGTAGAGCTGTTCGGTGAAAAACAGCCTCACCATCTCGTGGGGAAATGTCATTTTTGAAAGTGACAGCTTCTCGTTGGCGCGGGCATACACGGCCGGCGAGAATCCGTAGGGGCCGCCGATGACAAACCAAAGCTGCCGGTGGACAGTTAGGGTCTTCTTTTCCAGATATGCCGAAAATTCGCGTGATGTCATCTCACGCCCGCGCTCGTCGAGCAGCACCACAGTGTCGCCAGGCTGTATGCGTGACAGCATCATTTCCCCCTCGGATTCCTTTTGTTTCTCCTCGGTGAGTTTGCGTGAGGTCTTGACATCAGGCAATTCGAGGATTTCAAACGGGATGTAGCGGTTGATGCGACGGCTGTATTCCTCGATTCCCGCGCGCAGGTTGGCCGAGCCGGTCTTGCCGACAACCATCAGGGTTATTTTCATGATTGTTTGTTAAGTTGGGGTTTAATTAGTAATTTTGCAATGGAAAAAATCACCATATCAGATATGAAAACTCGCGAAGAACTTATAGACGACCTGCTTACCCTCGCGTTTGCCGAGGATGTGGGCGACGGCGACGCCACGACTCTCTCAACCATCCCTGCCGACGAACAAGGTGCGCAGCATCTTCTTGTCAAGGAGGAGGGGATTCTCGCCGGGGTCGATATTGCCCGCAAGGTGTTTGAGAAATTCGACCCGTCTCTCAAAATGACTGTCTACATAAATGACGGTAGCCGGGTGAAACCGGGCGACATCGCCTTCAAGGTGGAAGGCAGCGTCAGGTCATTGCTCCAGACCGAGCGTCTCATGCTGAACATTATGCAGCGTATGAGCGGTATCGCAACCCAGACCGCCCGTTATCAGGATCACCTTGAAGGGCTGAAAGCAAAGGTGATTGATACCCGCAAGACCACTCCTGGTCTGCGAGTCCTTGAAAAGGAGGCTGTGAAAATCGGCGGCGGAGGCAACCACCGTATGGGGCTTTATGACATGATACTCATAAAAGACAATCATGTCGACTTTGCCGGAGGTATCCCACAGGCCGTAAGAGCGGCCAAGGAGTGGATGAAGGCCAATGGAAAAGACCTGAAAATCGAGGTCGAGACCCGCAACACCGAGGAAATCCAACAGGCCCTTGAGGCGGGTGTAGACCGTATCATGCTTGATAATTTCACTCCCGAACGTACCGCCGAGGCTGTCAAGCTCATCAATGGCCGCACAGAGGTGGAGTCTTCGGGTGGCATCACCCTTGACACCTTGCGCGCCTATGGCGAAGCCGGGGTGGACTTCATCTCAGTGGGAGCGCTCACTCACTCGGTCAAGGGGCTTGACATGTCGTTCAAAGCCTGCTGATATCATCGGCAAGTTCGGCAAGCGAATTCACTATCCTGTCGGCTTTTCCCTGGAGGGAAGCCGCGGGATTGGTGGTCGCGAGCGCGATGACACGGCTTCCTGCGCGTCGGCCGGCCTCAAGGCCCTGGAACGAGTCTTCAAACACGATACATTCCGACGCATCACAGCCGACCTTGGCCGCGCCTGTGATGTAAGGCTCCGGGTCGGGTTTTGATTTCGTCACGTCTGCGGCGGTAACGATTGCATCGAAATGGCCTTTGAAACCAGGATGCTGGGTGAAAAGGAACTCCATTTTCTTGTCGTCGCTGCTTGTGACGATGACGGTCTTCATACCGGCCTCGCGGAGGGTGTCGACAAATTCAAGCGCGCCGGGGAACACCGGGTAGACGATTTCATTCTCGAATTCGTGGAGCATCCTGTCCACGTCGGCCCTCACCTCGGGTTCCGGGAAATATGTCGTCAATATGTCGTTGAGGGTAGTGCCCTTGATATCATATGCGAAAGTCGGGGAGGGGAGATGGTGAGATTTGCCCACTTTCTCCCAGAAACCTGTGTAGAGCGTCTCGCTGTCGATGAGCACGCCGTCGAGGTCAAACAAAGCTGCCTTGTATTTCATGAATTTCTGTCTGATTTTCGTTTCGGATGCAAAGTTAGCAACAATCCTCTGAATAAGTCAAACTGAGCGGAAACTTTTCAGGTAGTCGCAGGGTTATACACATCGGGAGGATGTATGAATTTTAAACTGTGTTTAATTAAGTGAGCCAAGATACGCAAAAAGAGATTTCGGCAAAGAATCCGATGTCGCTCGGGACGCTTCCGATTGGCAAACTGCTGATAGAGTATTCCGTGCCGGCCATCATAGCGTCGGTTGCGATGTCGCTGTACAACATCATCGACAGCATCTTTATCGGTCGCGGTGTAGGCCCTATGGCCATTGCCGGGCTTGCGATCACTTTCCCGCTGATGAATCTGGTGGTGGCATTCTGTACGCTAATCGCGGTCGGAGGTGCCACAATCAGTTCGATCTTCCTCGGTCAGAAGAATGTTTCGAGGGCCACTGATGTGATCAACAACGTGTTGGTGCTGTGTCTGATTCATTCGGCTGTGTTCGGCGGACTTTGCCTTCTGTTTCTCGACCATATACTGGTCCTCTTCGGGGCGACACCAGAGACCATCCCTTATGCGCGGGAATTCATGAGGGTCATACTTTACGGCACTCCCATAACTTATGTCTTCATCGGCCTTAACAACCTCATGAGGGCGACTGGCTATCCCAAGAAAGCCATGATTTCGGCATTGCTTTCGGTGGGGGTGAACATCATATTGTGCCCCTTGTTCATATATGTGCTTGACTGGGGGATAGCCGGGGCGGCGTTCGCCTCGGTGTGCGGCCAGTTCACTGCATTTGTGTGGGTGACCATACACTTCTGTTCCAAAAGCAGTTTTGTGCATTTCAAACGTTCAAACAGATGGTTCACTCCATCGATAATCAAACGGATATATTCGATTGGCCTGTCGCCGTTTCTGATGAATGTCACAGCCTGTGTGGTAGTGGTATTCCTCAACAAGGCATTGCTTGATTATGGCGGTGCAGACGGCAATCTCGCCGTAGGGGCATACGGCATACTTAACCGCACGACTATGTTTTTTGTGATGGTGGTGTTTGGCGTGACCCAGGGAATGCAGCCGATTCTCGGATTCAATTATGGAGCCAACCAGTGGGACAGGGTGCAGAAGACTCTGCGCCGTGGTATCATGATAGGTGTCGGCATCACGGTCATAGGCTGTGTGGTCACGGAATGTTTCCCTGACACCATCAGCCGAATGTTCACCACTGACGCGCGGCTTATCGAAATCGCCAACAACGGATTCAGGATTTATTTCATGTTTTATCCCGTGGTGGGTTGCCAGATTGTGATACAGAATTATTTCCAGTCGATTGGCAAGCCAGCCATCTCGATATTCCTGTCGCTCACGCGTCAGCTGATTTTCCTGCTGCCTTTCCTGTGGGTGTTCCCAAGGATATGGGGCATCAAGGGGGTGTGGGCCTCAATGTGTGGCTCAGATTTGTTGGCGTTCATAGTGGCGGTTGCCACACTGTTGTTTGTGGTTCATCGCCACAAGAAGGAAATCGCTGCCCGCAGGGTTGAAAACAGTCCAATATCTTCAAAATAAACCAATGTCGAAGACAACACTTCAGTTGAGGGTTGATCCGGAAACAGCCGGTACCCGTTTACGCCTTTTGGCCGATGTCTCCACCCGTATGGGTGTGGATATCAACCGCATAAAGGAACTAAGGATTGTAAAGAGGTCGATTGATGCCCGTCAAAGGCGGGTGATGGTCAATCTGACGGTGGATGTGTTTCTTGACAGTGAGCCGCGACCTGACGATTCAATCCTGTCGCCGGTAGAGTATCGCGAATTGCCTGCCGACGCGCCATCAGCAATAGTGGTCGGGGCCGGACCGGCCGGACTGTTCGCCTCCTTACGCCTGATAGAGGAGGGGGTAAGGCCGATTTTGCTCGAAAGAGGCAAATCGGTGGAGGACAGGAGCAAGGACATGGCGCGCCTGTCGCGCGAGAATGTGGTTGATCCCGATTCCAACTATTGTTTCGGGGAGGGGGGCGCCGGAGCGTATTCCGACGGTAAACTTTACACACGAAGCAAGAAAAGAGGCCCGGTGGAGAAAATCCTTAATGTCCTGGTGCAGCACGGGGCGAAGGAGGATATCCTTGTCGACGCGCATCCCCATATCGGCACAGACCGGTTACCGCAGGTGATAAGGGGCATCAGGGAGAGAATTATAAAATGTGGGGGAGAGGTGAGATTCCAGACCCGTGTTGAGAGGCTGGTCATCGAGGCTGGACGAGTAAAAGGGGTGGTGACCGCCTCCGGCGAGGAAATCAACGGCCCGGTGATTCTGGCCACGGGGCATTCGGCACGCGATGTCTACCGTCGTCTTGAGGAGGACAAGATAAAAATCGAACCGAAAGGTATTGCGGTGGGGGTGAGAGTGGAGCATCCACAGGAACTCATTGACCGCATACAGTATCACAGTCCGAAAGGGAGAGGCAAGTTTCTGCCTCCGGCTGAATATTCCATGCTTACCCGTGTCGGCGGACGTGGCGTGTATTCGTTCTGCATGTGCCCGGGAGGATTCATTATCCCGGCCGCCACATCTCCTGGTCAACTTGTGGTAAACGGGATGTCTCCGGCATCGCGTGGCACAAAGTGGGCCAATTCAGGTATGGTTGTCGAGGTGTTGCCTGAAGACCTGTCGGAGTATGATGATTACGGCAACCTGAAGGTGATGAAATTTCAGGAAGATATAGAGGCACGGTTTTCCAAGGATGCCGAAGGCACTCAGAACGCGCCCGCCCAGCGGCTGACTGACTTCGTCGAAGGTCGGGACTCGGCATCCTTGCCGTCGACCTCTTATGCGCCGGGGATACATCCGGCGCGCCTCGACAAGCTTTTGCCCGGATTTGTCGCCGACCGTCTCAGGGAAGGATTCCGAGAGTTCGGCAGAAAATCAAGAGGCTATCTCACACGCGAGGCGGCTGTGATTGGTGCGGAGACGCGCACCTCCTCCCCGGTGAGGATTCCGCGTGATTCTGAAAAGCTGACCCATATTGAAATCGACGGTCTCTATCCATGCGGAGAGGGTGCGGGATATGCCGGCGGTATAGTCTCCGCGGCCATTGACGGCGACCGTTGCGCCGCGTCGCTCGCAGGTGTCATCAAAGAATGATACCGCGTTTCGGGCGTGGTCAGATTTCCGGCAACCCCTCGGTGTAAAGTTCCCATTCAGGGTCTTCCTCTGCCTCAAATTCCAGAGGAAGAAGGGGAAGCGACTGCAGGGCCTGGTTTATCTTCTTGTTGAAGATGCCGAGGCTCTGGGTCTGGAACACCCATTCGCGGCGGTCGTCGCCGGTTGAGATTTCGGTCAGCACGGCCACGGGGTCTTTACGGAATGTCTCGGCGAGCAGGTCTGTGGCCTGCTCCATCAGTTCAGCGGTAGGCTCGTCGGGCATGCCGTCTGCACCTCCCTGGTATGGCCACGCGATTGTCATCCGGTAGATGAAGCGTGGGTTTTCCCGGAATTTTTCGATGTCAGTCCTGACGGTTACGATAATCGTGCGGCCGTTTTCTGTGCTTTCGGCGGGATATGTCTGCCATTGTCCCTGGAGTTCTGTCATGTTGGAATCTTTTTTGCCGGCGTTGGCTGGCATTGTGATTTATTTATCTGCAAATATAAGGAATATTGGCGGGATTTCGTAAATTTGTGGATGGAAAAGGGAGATGTCTCTTCCGTTGCTTATGAAACAAAAAATAAGACTATATGTTTTGTCGGTGATGGTGGCGTTGGCCGGGATGGTTCAGGCCGTCGCGCAGATCAATGCCGAGCAGATTGTCAAGGTGGGGCAGAACGCGCTCTACTTTGACGACTATATACTGTCGATACAGTATTTCAACCGGGCCATAGCGGCCAAGCCTTATCTCGCGCAGCCTTATTTTCTGAGGGCCATCGCCAAGTTGAACCTGGAGGATTACCGGGGTGCTGAGGCGGATGCGTCAGAGGCCATCAGCCGAAACCCGTTTATCCCGGAGGCTTATGAGGTCAGGGGTGTGGCTCGGCAGAACATGGGACAATATCAGGAAGCGGTAGATGACTACGACCATGCCTCCTCTCTGTTGCCAAACAATCGCAATCTCTTGTTCAACAAGGCTCTGGCTTTGCAGCAACTTGGCAAGGCCGACAGCGCGATGATGGTGTTTGACGGATTGCTTGAGACTCATCCCGGATATGCCAACGCCTATGTGGCGCGTGCGCGCCTGAAGGCCGAGCAGACTGATACTGTAGGGGCTATGGCCGATCTTGACCGCGCTCTCGGGATTTCGGCCAAACTCGCTTATGCCTATGTCATAAGGGCCTCGCTGGAGATGTCTTCACCGGCTGGTTACGAGAGTGCGGAGCAGGATATTTCCGAAGCGATACGTCTGGAACCCAAGGAGGGTAACCTGTATGTCAACCGTGCGTTCCTGAGATACAATCGTGATGATTATTTCGGTGCCATGGCCGATTATGATTATGCCATCCAGCTCGACCCGCTGAATTCCGCCGCGATATACAACCGGGGATTGCTGAGGATGGAGAGCCGCGACAATGACCGCGCTATCGCTGATTTCTCGCGGGTGCTTGAACTTGATCCGGAGGATTACCGGGCGTTGTACAACAGGGTGTTGCTTTACAGCGAGACCCGCAACTACACCAAGGCGCTTGAGGATGTCAACAGGCTGATTGAGCGATTCCCCGAACTGCCGGAGGCCCTTTACATGCGCTCTGACATCTACCGAAGCCAAGGGAAGATGTCGGCCGCCGAGACCGATTACAAGCGTGCGCTGGCTATGGCCAAGGCATTACCTCCGGGAGGGACAGCCGTGGAGGGGAATGATGTCGCTGGTGCAGGGAATGTCCGAGATTCGGCTGAGGGGAGGACTGGAGGCCGCGAGGAGGAGTTGTCGGCTGAATCCGTCGCCAGGCGGTTCACTGCCCTGCGGACAATGGACAGCGATGTCGACCTGCAACAGGATTTTCTTAACCAGGGAATAAGGGGGAAGGTGCAGGACCGTGACCGGAGAATATCCCTCGAGCCGATGTTCGCATTAGGGTATTACTCATCATCGGCCAATACGGCCACTGATGCCAGAAGTTATATCAAGGAGGTCGATGACCTGAACGCCACGCGTATGCTGCCTTTCCTGTTGATGGTGGGCAACCGTGGGCTTACCCCCGCCGATGAGCAGCTGCTTGACAGGCATTTCCAGTCGGTGGAGAATTACAACAGGTATATGGCCTCCAATGAGCCAAGGGCGATTGATTTCTTTGGCAGGGCGATGGATTATGTGACCTTGCGTAATTATCCGGCGGCTATCGCCGACCTTGACAAGGCGATTGCGCTTACGCCCGACTTCGCGCTCGCGTATTTCATGCGCGGGGTGGCCCGCCATGATATGTTGATGTCGGGCGGCGGATATCAGCCTGACGGCGCTATGTCAGGCTTGAATACGGGTGGCGCGCAGGGGGCGGATGCCAAGATGGAGCTCCGCAATGTGATTTCTGATTTTGACCGTGCGGTGGAATTGTCGCCCCGTCTCGCGTTCGCCCATTATGACAAGGCCAACGCGCTTGTGGAGCTTGGCGACCTCACCTCGGCCATTGCGGCGTACCGCAAGGCTCTGGAGCTGAAGCCTGATATGGGTGAGGCTTATTACAATCTGGCTTATGTCTATTTCCAGTTGGGCAACCGGGTTGAGGGGGCCTCTAACCTGTCTAAGGCGGGAGAACTTGGCATTGTGCCTTCATATAATCTCCTCAAAAGAATGCACTGACGCGATATTGGTGCATTACAAGAGGCTCCGCCCCATTTGCCGGATTCAGGCAAACGGGGCGGAGCCTCTGTTATGAT
>ERZ778515.101-NODE-101-length-73138-cov-4.992283_pt1 | contig 73138 bp, 49 predicted proteins | sample MGYA00510343_ERZ778515 | MGnify/ENA primary metagenome ERZ778515 (study PRJEB29527, sample SAMN07138965) | mouse gut metagenome | material: feces | host: mouse | place: China:Nanjing | collected 2016-01-25 ...
AATAATGAAAAGATAATAAAGAGAAGCGATAATAAGAATTAAAACAACAAGTTTATTTGTTTCTTTCTTCTTTATAACATAAGTAAGTGCATAAAACATTCCAAAGTCAAAGTATATCATAAAGAAAAGAAGTACTTGATAAGTGTGATTTACTCTAATATCACTTTCACCACTTGCAAAATGATCTAAAACGTGCCCATAACTTTTTATAGCACAGTAAAATCCTATTAAAAATAATATAAAAAAAACTATCTTAGCCTGGCGTAATTTTATATCACGACATATCGTAAAATTCTTTTTTTGAGCTTTCTCCCATCCAAATGACAAAGCCAATGTACATGTCACCATACAATAAGTTAAATCCCATAACAGTTCAGGATCATAATATGGATTAAATATAATGACACAAAACTGTGGTGTCATCATTAAGACACTTGCTAAGCTAAATATAAACGGAACTTGAAATACACCGAACTCCCTTTTATAATAACGCTTCATTACCCATAAACATGACACAATGTATATAAGCAACAAAAATAAATATATATTATTATATTGAAAATTAAATTGCATTACTTATTTCGATTTAATCTTACATCTAAGATACTTTTTATTGTTTTCTCTTTATAAACAAGCCAATAATAAATAATCTTACTTTTTTCGCATAGATTTATTATTATACTTTTCTATAGCGTCAACTACCAAACAGCGCAATTCTCTTTTCTCTTGCTTTGTAATTCCTAATATATATATTATTATACATAGAACCAAACTATTTATCATTAATAGTTCTATCAATCCCCACATGTCACTTCTAACTATACTTGCTAAAATATAGCAAGTAATAGAAGCAAATAGTGCGACCCATAAACTCGGAAAAATTACATTACTCAATATTTCCCTTGCATTTATTACTGTTATCTTGACCGCATAATAAGTTCGAATAATACATACGAAAATTTCAACACCTACAACTGTAATTATCAAGGACGCTGGTTGGTTAAGTAACTTACCTATCAAATAGCCTAAAGGAAGAGATAATAAATTGATTACATCAGGAACAAGCATAAATTTTGCAATTTTGTTTGTTGCTAAAACAGCTGTGCGAATCGGTTCGAATGCAGCATAAGTAAGACTTAAAAATATAATACACTGCATAAAGATAACTGTATTAGGTGGTACTTTTCCTAACCATAAATGCATGATATATTCCGTTCGAAACAAAAATGGTATCATGATAAAATAAATCATAAATATTTCTATTTTGCTTCCACCATACACCAACTTTTTGTGCCTATTCAACTCTCCACTAGCATACGTTTTAGTAATTTGTGGGGCTATTGCTTTTTGGATATTTTGAGCGAACGATAACACAGAGTTTTTCAGTTGAAGTGCAATCGTGTAAACCGCATTCAAAGCGACCCCAAAAGTCCAATTGATAACAAAAGTAATACCTTGGCTCGTTATTGTTTGCAAAAATCCTGATGTCGTTGAAACTCCTGCAAATCTTAATATTTGTTTGATTTGGATTTTATCTATCAGTAAATGATATTGAGTTTCAGGAAAATTTCTCAAACAATAAATTTGATATATTATTCTTATGAAAATGCTTATTAAAGCCATAAACAAGGAGTAATAAACCAAACGATTATCCAAATATGACAAACAATAGACACAAGCACAAGTAAGAATAACTTGTAATATAGAAATAAAAGCAAAAGCATTCATCTTTTCATGCGCTATCACTAAAGCATTATATGGAATGCTTATTACATTAACAATACATGTTAATACTGAAAATTGGAATACCCACTGTGCAGCAGAAAAACTTGATGCAGGAATATTCACTTTATTGTTTAAAAACCATAATCCACCTACTTCCAAAAATAGAAAAATTATTACTGACAAAACAAATATAACATTTAACGAAGAACAAAACACCCCATTTAGATTATTGTTTGTTTTCCCCATTTCATATGTTAGAAATCGTTGTATAGCTGCACCAACACCACTTGTCAGTACTTGAAATACATTAACCAAACTACCAACAACACCATATACCCCCATATCCTCAACACCAAGATTCTCAAGTACTAATCTTGTTATCCATAGGTTAAGCCACATGGTGAAAAGCATACGCACGTACAGTAGTAAACTATTTTTTAATATTCTATCTTTATTATAATTATCAGACATAACACATATAAAATTACCTCATGGACATGCAGCCACACATAAGCCACATCATTATCAAATAGCAGATAAATGATTCTTATATATTTATATTACGTATGTAACATAAAAAGGAGAAGAAAACTTATTAGTATCAAACAAATATAACTATTATTAGCTTACAACACAGATAAATTATCACTTGGATAAAGCCAGCTATGGTTGTCAATAGCCGTACATTATGCTTCACAGAATCATCAAACATAGCTAGGAGCGATATATAGAGAACTCACATCTTCTCCAGCCAAGCAAAAGGCACACCATTCAGCATTACAGCCACTACACCGGGAATCATCACCACCACCTGCCTGTTTTTCTTGATACGTTTGATGACACCCTCTACCCCGGCAAAGTTGCCATCGATGATACGTACACGCTGACCGGGCTTGTCCAGGAAAGGTTCGTAATGGAGGTATTCTATCTGATCTTCGCTCATCGTATTGCACACATGTATGAAATGCTCCATCTGTCGGTCTGGCACAGTAATGATCTCGGCCTTTCCCTCTTCATCCAACGGTCGCCGCATCATATAACGAAGCGGTTCCAAAGCCGGATCATTGCTTTTCAGATGAGTGATATATTCCTGAGTGGAACGTACAAAAATAAGATTATGAATGGCAGGCACCCATTTGCGATGACGGTCGCCTCTGTCCAAGACAACTTCCCAACGCATAGGCAGAAAGTTCTCGATTTCCAGTTCGTCGAACCGCTCTTTAACTTTGAGTTCGCGGTTATACGTAACGCGCATCGGATACCAGTGCATCGGTGTTGCCTTAATTATTTTATTGAAATTTGTCCTTGTTATGAAAAAGGTTGCACCTCCATGCTTTCGAAAAGACAATAAAAAGGGGACACCGCCTTATCGGGCAGAGACTCTCTTATCGTTTTTTTATTCTTCGTAAGCACTGACTATCAGCAACTTTAAAAGGAATAGTCTTATCCCGGCTTGCTAAAAACGGGTTACGACATGCAAAAATACGAAAACTATTGTAAATACGCTTGGTCATATCGTAAAAAATTTTTCATTATACCGAAAAAAATTGCAAAACAACCGATATGCCTAGCAAATTTTTCCATGAAAGAATACAACAATCTGATTTTCAAATCAATTTATACCTATCATACAATTCTCAGTCCCAAAGTGCCTTTCTTGGCGCTTCCTCCGACAGCAGATCCATTTTATGCTACCGACTTATTTTCTTCTTTATAAAATCGACAAGCCAAACTTCAAACAGATAAGAATCGATTCCCCGTTTTTTCATCGGGGTGCGCATCTCTACCGAATGTGATGCAGGTCTCGGCTGACAATGGCCTACGCCACCGAAATACGGGATGCGCACCGCATTTTTTCTCTTCCCCGTAAAGACAAAACACAAGAACAAACCAGCGTTTCCATGTTTTGAAACTCATAAAAATTGACAAATGAGAAAACACTCGCGCGTACGCGCGCGCACTACAAAGTTTTTAAATGGAAAATCGAAAGCATTCCGTTCCTATTAAAATACATAACCACCCATTAATAAGCAATTTACCGAAAGATACAAACCAAACATTCCACCATATCACCTAAACAAAACATGCCCTAATAAAGGTATTACCCCTACATTTTCCCTGTTTTTCATCCCCAAAAGATGGACAAAACCCCAATACCCTTACCTATCATGTGCATCTCATACATCAAAAACAGGAAAAAATAACGGGTGAAACGATAAAACGAAGAAAAAAGTATGGGGTAAACCCTACCTTTCCTGCGCACCCCTATAAAAAAATCCATTGAAAAATCATAACTGCTGTTCCTATTGTGATACAAAACGTCCTCGTAAATTCATCCCGATTCAAAAGGGAACCACCGTCCGTACCAGCACACAAATAAAAACAATCGCATTTCGCCGTTTCCCAGTTTTGGCGTACATTTGTAACACCGGTCGTAACAAAGACTTATCAACAGGAAAGATACCATGTCAGAAGAAAAAATGCAACTTTTTGAATTGTTCTGCCAGAACATTTCCATACAGACAATAAACAAACGAGCCCTTGTGGATGGCATTCAATGGGAATTATCCTTCAACGGAATGAAGGCATACATGACCATTTACAACAACGGCAACGCGCTGGCACAAGGCAACGAATCGGTGTTGCTGCACGTTCTCCGAATCTGGACGGGCAGCGCACAAGCATCGCAAGAACTCTCGCCGGGTATCGTTCCTGATTTAAATATGGGGTGGAAAGATTGGAAGGAGGACTGCGCCGCGCTTCTCAACTACCATGCGACACATGGGATTCCGCAAGAAGAACAGGCTACCGACAATTACAAATGTACTCGCGAGCGCATGTTTCACGACTTTATGTTCCGCACGGCCTCCAACAGGAAGAAGATTCATTGGAATAAAGTGTGGTTTGTAGTGGAAAGTTGGATGAAACGCTATTGTTTCATGAACATGAATACCCGTACGCTGATGCAAGACTTGCACTCGCGCGTCATCGGGCAATACACATCGTATTTAGAAGGCGATTATGTCCCGTTCGATATTGTCACCAGTGAGATAACGTATGTGATGGCCACCCATTGTGCCTGGAAATTAATCGGGGAGGAAAAGCATTGCGGACGTTGCCCGCTACCAGGCAGAGACTTCTGCGATTGCCTCATAGACCTTATCGATGACATGTATGTGTATTGCGAGAATCAAAGCGTAATTGCCTACACTGCATCCAACCTTAAGAGGTTGTTAACGAGAAAAACAGACGAAGTGTCGTGGCACAGCCTTCAACTCAACAGCCCCATCGAACAGCGGATGGCCGACGGACTGGTTCAGGCCGGTTTGCTGAGCATACCTCAATTCCAGACCTGTGCCCCGGTTCATAAATACCGGGTTGACTTTGTCATTAAAACCAACAGCGGTTGGAGTATCGCCATAGAGTGCGACGGACTGGAATATCATGCCAACCGAAATCAGTACACACGCGACAGACAGCGCGACAGGATATTGCAGGAGCATGGCTTTCTGGTGATGCGGTTCTCATCGGTTGAAATCTTCAAGAACCTGTCCGGCTGTATCGAGGATATCAACCGCATCTTCTGGGACATGCAAAAAGGAAAGATGAGCTACCAAGCCTATCGTCCCTTGGGGTATTTCGGGCATTCATAATCCAAAGTTTATCGTATAATCTTTCGAAAACAATTTAAGACCCTATGCCCCTATTTTATTCTTATCCGATTTGCCCTGATCCGGGCAACACGTTACTTTCCCTGATACGGTAGCCGCACATGCCATCTGCTTCGTTTTCTGTATTCCTGTAACGACAGCCTTACTAAAATCGACTCTATACTTTTGATTCAGCCTATCGGCATGCCAACCGCATATAGCCGTTGGTACGTTTCCACCATATTCTTTACAAGGGCATGCGCATTTTGTTATCTCCCCGTTTTATCGTATCTTTGTATCTCCGACCATCAACATACAAAGAAAATGAATTATATAGGTCTCATCATCGGACTGGCCACATTCCTTATCATCGGACTGTTCCATCCGCTGGTCATCAAAGCGGAATATTACTGGGGCAAACGCTCCTGGTGGAAGTTTCTAATAACGGGCATCATCTGTCTGATTGCCTCCTTGTGTTGCGGAAACATATACGGATCCATACTGCTTGGCGTAGTCTCTTTCTCATCGTTCTGGTCGATTCTGGAGGTCTTCGAACAGTTCAAACGGGTGCAGAAAGGCTGGTTTCCCATGAATCCGAAACGGAAAGCGGAGTACGAACCCCGTAAAGGCCATCAACGAACCCGCAACCGGTCGTTCACACGTGCGGCATAATCCACCGGCAAATCGTTCATTTCATAAAGAGATTCCAACCGGATGGCGTACCGCTGGGCGATACTGTACATGGATTCGCCCGGTTGCACCACATGCGGTCGCCGCTTAAACATTTTATCGGCTTTCCGCTTTTTCTTTTCCAGATAAAGCACATCGCCCACCTTCGGAGTGTAAGTTTTGGGCAATTCATTATATTTCAATATCCGTCTGACGGATACCCCCGTCTCTTCGGAAATGGCTTTCAGATTGTCTCCGCTCTGCACGATCAAATAGTAATTATCGTTGTTACGGTATATTACATGATCGTTGATATAAAGCACATTACGCCCGTTTTCTCCGTGATACCGTTTTCCTCGGGACGACAAAGCCACTTTATCGAAATGCGACAGGTTGTAACGCTCCACAATGTCGATAAGCGAATAAGCATAACGGGGGTTGGTGGCATAGCCGCACCGTTTCAGTCCGTGGGCCCATCCTTTATAATCGTCTATCTTCAATTTGAACAACGAGGCATAGCGGGGCTGTTGCAGAAAAAGCGAATGATCTTCGTAAGAAGCCTCCGCATTTTTATATTTCCTGAACTTTTCTCCCGGCGCATCATCATCCTGACGGATATAAGGGCCGTTCCACCGTCCGTTGCACTTGATTCCGAAATGATTATTGGCCTCCCGCGCCAACCGGCTCTTCCCTGCCCCGCTCTCAAGCAATCCCTGCGCCAGAGTAATACTGGCCGGTATGCGGTAACGCAGCATCTGTTTGATGGCCATGTCCTTATACGTCCCTATATACTCCCAATAAGCGGTATTGCCGTTTTGGGCATTCAACGACAGAAACGGAAAGAACAACAGGCAGATAAAAGCAAGCGAAACGGGTCTCATACAATATTTCTTTGTCAATTTCAAGACGACAAAAATAGAGAATAATTCGATAAAACGGAAAATCCTGCCTATATTTGTGAGCGTTTTAACAATAATAAATCAAAGGTCATGAAAGAACTGATTCTCACCAGCAAATTCCAGATTTTTAGTTACGACGAACTGACAGAGCCCGACCGCGAACTAATCGATGCGGCCAAACGAGCCACCGAAACGGCATACGCTCCCTACTCCCGTTTCCGTGTAGGAGCGGCAGCCCGTCTGGAAGACGGCGTGATTGTGTGCGGAAGCAACCAGGAAAATGCAGCGTTTCCTTCCAGTCTGTGTGCGGAACGCACGGCCCTTTTCTACGCCAATGCCCACCATCCCGAGCAAGCGGTCACCACACTGGCCGTCGCCGCCTTCAGCAACGGGGCCTTTCTGAAAGCTCCCATCCCGCCGTGCGGAGCCTGCCGTCAGGTGATTCTAGGTGTGGAGGAACGCTACAAGGCTCCCGTCCGCATCCTGCTCTACGGCGAAGACGGAATTTATGTAACCGACAGCGTCAAAGCACTCCTCCCGTTACAGTTTGTTGGAGAAACGATGCTCTAGTACGAAAAAAATGCTTACCTTTGCACGCATTTTAATATTATTAAGGTATAACAAACTATGATAACCGTATCGAATCTGGCCATTCAGTTTGGTAAAAGAGTTTTGTATAAGGACGTAAACATGAAGTTTACAAACGGAAATATTTACGGAGTAATCGGTGCCAACGGTGCCGGCAAATCCACACTACTGAAAGCTATTTCCGGTGAACTGGAGCCGACGAAAGGCTCCATTGAACTCGGCCCGGGCGAGCGACTGTCCGTGCTGAGTCAGGATCACTTCAAATACGATGAGTTCACCGTACTGAACACGGTCCTCATGGGACATACCGTATTGTGGGACATTATGCAACAACGGGATGCGCTCTATTCCAAAACCGATTTTACGGACGAGGACGGTATCAAAGTAGCCGAATTGGAAGATAAATTCGCAGAAATGGGCGGCTATAATGCAGAGAGCGACGCTGCAGCCCTGCTCAGCGGTCTGGGAATCAAGGAGAACAAGCATTACACCCTGATGAGCGAACTGAGCGGTAAGGAAAAGGTACGCGTAATGCTGGCCAAGGCCCTGTTCGGCAATCCCGACAATCTGTTGCTGGACGAGCCTACAAACGACCTGGACCTGGAGACGGTGCAATGGCTCGAATCCTACCTGTCGGAATTTGAACATACCGTGATGGTTGTCAGCCACGACCGCCACTTCCTAGATGCCGTATGCACGCATACCGTAGATATTGATTTCGGAAAGGTGACCCTCTTTGCCGGCAACTACAGCTTCTGGTACGAATCCAGCCAGCTGGCCTTGCGGCAGGCCCAGAACCAAAAGGCCAAGGCCGAAGAGAAGCGCAAGGAACTGGAGGAGTTCATCCGCCGCTTCTCGGCCAATGTAGCCAAGAGCAAACAGACCACCAGCCGCAAGAAGATGCTTGAAAAGCTGAACGTAGACGAGATAAAGCCTTCTACCCGCAAATATCCGGGTATCATCTTCCAGATGGAACGGGAACCGGGCAATCAGATTCTGGAAGTACAGGATCTGAAAGCCGTGACCGATGACGGAACGGTTCTGTTCGATCATGTCAATTTCACGGTAGAGAAAGGTGACAAAGTGGTCTTCTTAAGTCGGAATCCACTGGCAATGACGGCATTGTTCGAAATCATAAACGGCAACCGACAGGCTGCCGCAGGCTCTTTCAATTGGGGAGTGACCATCACCACCGCCTATCTGCCGCTGGACAATACCCGGTTCTTTGAATCCGACAAGAATCTGGTGGACTGGCTGGGCCAGTTCGGCGAGGGCAATGAAGTATACTTCAAAGGATTCCTGGGACGTATGCTTTTCTCCGGCGAAGAAGTGCTCAAAAAAGTCAACGTGCTGTCCGGCGGTGAAAAAATGCGTTGCATGATAGCACGCATGCAACTGAAAAACGCCAACTGCCTGATCCTGGACACACCGACCAACCATCTGGATCTGGAAAGCATTCAGGCTTTCAACAACAACCTGAAACTGTTCAAAGGAAATATCCTGTTCTCCAGCCACGACCACGAATTTATCGAAACAGTGGCCAATCGCATTATCGAGCTGACACCGAACGGAACCATCGACAAGATGATGGAATACGACGAATACATCTCAAGCGAGCACATCAAGGAACTGAAAGCAAAATTATATGAAGATTAACGATTGCAGACGGGTTTGGCAAACCTTTTGTTGATCGTTCTGCAAACACATTCTTTGGACATATTAAATGCAAACAGACATGAAAAAAGAACATTCTCTGAATGAAGACGAAATGAAAATGGAAAAGGCGGACGCTATGGAGGAAAACCAGCAGGAAGCCAATACCCAAAACGAAAATAACAACGAAGAAAACGCAACCGACGAAACGGCACCGGAGACTGACAAGTTAGCAGTGGCCGAGGCCAAGATAGCCGAACTGCAAGACAAATACCTGCGTCAGGTGGCGGAATTCGACAACTACCGCAAACGCACACTCAAAGAAAAAGCCGAACTGATCCTGAACGGAGCAGAAAAAACCGTTGTGGCGATTCTTCCGATTTTGGACGACATGGAACGGGCTTTGCAGAACATGGCAAAAGCCGAAGATGTGGCGGCCGTCAAAGAGGGAGTGGAACTGATTTACCAGAAGTTCATCAAGACACTGGAAGCCCAGGGAGTGAAAACCATAAACACGCAGGAAGCCGATTTCAACACGGATCTGCACGAAGCCATCGCACAGATTCCGGCCCCTACAGCCGAGATGAAAGGTAAAGTAATCGACTGCGTACAAACCGGTTACACATTGAACGATAAAGTAATTCGCCATGCCAAGGTGGCCGTCGGCCTCTGATGCAAAAAGTCTGTTAGGAAAAGCGTATGGAGAAACGAGATTATTACGAAGTCCTGGGAGTTTCCAAAACGGCCTCGGACGACGAAATCAAAAAGGCATATAAGAAAAAAGCCATCCAATATCATCCCGACCGTAACCCGGACGACAAAGATGCCGAAGCCAAATTCAAAGAAGCAGCCGAGGCTTACGACGTACTTCGCGACCCCAACAAACGGGCACGGTACGATCAGTTCGGCCATGAAGGACTGAACGGAGCCGGAGGTTTCGGAGGAGGAGCCGCCGGCATGAATATGGAGGATATCTTCTCCATGTTCGGCGACATATTCGGCGGACATGCCGGATTCGGAGGTTTCGGAGGAGGAGGCCACAGAGGCAAACCCCGCTACCGGGGGGGCGATCTCCGTCTGAAAGTCAGAATGACACTTCAGGAAGCCGCCACAGGCGTCACCAAAAAATTTAAAGTGAAGAAAAAAGTGACGTGCACACACTGCCACGGAAGCGGAGCCGAGGGATCGGGAGCTACGGAAACCTGCCCCACCTGTTACGGGAGCGGTGTAGTGACCCGCACCCAGCAAAGCATATTCGGCATGATGCAGACGCAAACGGCCTGCCCTACCTGTGGCGGTGAAGGCACCGTCATCAAGTCGAAATGCAAACATTGCGGCGGCGAAGGTATCGTAGACGGCGAAGAAGTAATCGAAGTAAAGATACCGGCCGGCGTATCGGACGGTGTGATTGTCAACGTTCCCGGGAAAGGACACGCCGGCAAGCGGAACGGAGTGGCAGGCGACATCCAAGTATATATAGAAGAGGAAGCGGACAAGGAATTGCTACGCGAAGACAACAACCTGATATATAACTTGCTTCTCGACGTACCGACTGCAGCATTGGGCGGTACGGCGGAAATCCCCACCCTCGACGGCAAGGTGAAAATAAAAATCGAACCGGGCACACAACCGGGCAAAGTGATGCGCCTGCGCGGCAAAGGGCTTCCGGCCCTGCAAGGCTATGGCTATGGAACCGGCGATTTGATCGTCAACATCAGTGTCTACATACCCGAGACACTGAGCCGCGACGAAAAGAAAGCATTGGAAGAAATGCAAAAGAGCGATAATTTCGCTCCGAACCCGTCGATCAAAGAAAAGATATTCAGAAAATTCAAGAGCTACTTCGACTAATCCGACCGGATGGGATGACGTATAAAGAAACACTTGATTACCTGTTCAGCAGTGCTCCGCTTTTCCAGCATATCGGAAGCGGCGCCTACAAGGAGGGATTGGAAAACACGCGTTTATTGGATGCCCGCTTCGGACATCCGCACACGGCGTTCCGCACCATCCATGTGGCCGGAACCAACGGCAAAGGCTCATGCAGCCATACATTGGCCGCCATCCTGCAACAGGCCGGATATAAAGTAGGACTTTATACGTCACCTCATTTAGTAGACTTCCGGGAGCGGATACGCGTCAACGGTATGCCGATGCCCGAGCAACGGGTGATCGATTTCGTAGAGCAGGAACGGGATTTTTTCGAACCGTTGCATCCCTCTTTCTTCGAACTGACCACCGCCCTTGCTTTCCTTTATTTCAAAGAAGAAAAAGTGGATGTAGCCGTCGTTGAAGTGGGACTGGGCGGTCGTCTGGACTGCACCAACATCATCCGCCCCGACCTGAGCATTATCACCAACATCAGTTTCGACCATGTACAGTTTCTGGGGAACACGTTGCCCCGGATTGCTACGGAAAAAGCCGGTATCATCAAGACCGGGGTTCCCGTTGTGGTAGGAGAAACAGCCGGAAACTCCGAAGTACGCAACGTTTTCTCGGATAAAGCAAAGGAAATGAACGCAGTGATTCATTTTGCTGATGAAATGGATTATGTTTATTCTTCACAAGCGGAGGCTGACGGAGGCCGCATATACACCACCCGTACGCTGGGCCGGCTGAAAGGTCAGCTAGGGGGGATATATCAGGAGAAAAACACGGCAACCCTGCTTTGCGCCATCGAACAACTGCAAAATTCCGGTTATCGTATCACGGAAGAGAACATCCGAAAGGGCTTTGCCTGCGTATGTGAAACAACAGGTTTAAGAGGAAGATGGCAAATCATTAAGAAAGATCCTCTTATTATCTGCGACACGGGGCACAACGTAGCCGGAATCAGCTACATAAGCGAACAGTTGAAACAATTACATGCACATACCCTACGAATTGTCATCGGTATGGTCAACGACAAAGACGTCAGCACCGTTCTGTCATTGCTGCCTGAAAATGCCGTATATTATTTTACAAAAGCCAGCGTAAAACGCGCCATGCCGGAAGACGATTTTGCCCGACTGGCCCGAAAAGCCGGCCTATCCGGCCGGACATACGCCGGCGTTAAGGAAGCTTTCACCCAAGCCCTTCGCGAGGCCTCGCCGCAAGACATTGTTTTCGTAGGAGGAAGCAGTTTTATCGTAGCCGATTTTCTGCGCGATTGTTTTTAATCAAATTTCACTTTTCCGGTTCTACTTTTTCTATGTTTCGTTTGCCAAAACGGAAGATTTTAATTTAATTTGCACTACGAATGTTTAACTTTAAATCGGAAAATGATGGAAACGACAAATCTTTCCGGCCTGAAGCGTGCAGATTTTCAGGCAACGGTACAAGGAAAACAAACCGACCTGTTTTTTTTAACCAATCAAAAAGGCTGTGAAGTAGCCATTACCAATTACGGCGGTGCCCTGGTAGCAATCATGGTGCCTGACAAAGACGGGAAAATGGGCAACGTCATACAAGGACACGACAATATCCAGGATGTGATCAACAGTCCCGAACCGTTTTTGAGCACGTTGATCGGACGCTATGGAAACCGCATCTGCAAAGGAACTTTCACACTGGACGGAAAAACATACAAACTAGCCATCAACAACGGTCCCAACCATCTGCACGGAGGTCCTACCGGATACCACGCCCGCATATGGGATGCCAAACAGACAGACGCCCAGACCCTTGAACTTCATTATATTTCCCCCGATGGCGAAGAGGGATTCCCCGGGACAGTGGACATCACAGTAACATACAGCTTTACAGACGAAAACGAACTGGTCATCGACTATAAGGCAACTACCGACAAAAAGACCATCATCAACCTTACCAACCACGGCTTCTTCAGCCTCGCCGGCATTGACAATCCTACTCCTACTATCGAACACCTGCAATGCCAAATCAACGCCGATTTCTTTATTCCCATTGACGACACTTCCATCCCGACCGGAGAAGTCGTTGCCGTAAAAGGCACTCCGTTCGATTTCACTACCATGCACGAAGTGGGCGATATGATTGACGCAGATGACGAACAGACCAAGAACGGTGCAGGCTACGATCATTGTTTCGTACTAAACAAAACGGAAGAAGGTGAGTTGTCATATGCCGCTAAGATTGTAGAACCGACAACAGGACGCACAATGGAAGTGTACACAACGGAACCGGGCGTACAAGTCTATACCGACAATTGGGCCGACGGTTATCCGGGCCAGCACGGTGCCACATTCCCGCGTCGCAGCGCCATTTGTTTCGAAGCACAGCATTTCCCCGATTCTCCCAACCGTCCGCACTTCCCGTCGGTAGTGCTTTGTCCGGGTGAGACCTATACCCAGAAAACGGTGTACAAGTTCGGTGTAGAAGCTTGATACAGCCCTAATCAGGAAAAATATTAATCTTAAACCATAAAGAAATGAATCAAAAAGCACAGCCGAACTACACGTTCGCACTCGTAATTGTCATCGCCGTATGCTTCCTCATCGGATTTGTCACGACGATGAACAACTCAATGATTGAGTTCTGCAAGAACGCCTTTCATTTGAATAACTTCCAAAGCCAGCTGGTAAACTCTGCATTTTACGGAGCCTACATCATGTCGATACCTTTCGGCTTCATGATGAGTAAAATCGGTTACAAGGCAACACTTGTACTCGGTCTGGCCGTAGTGGGTTTGGGGTTTGTTATCAACTACCTCTGTATCAGCGGAAATCTGGACGGTAATGTAAGTACTACTTATTGGATGTTCCTAGGATGTATGTTCATTGTTGCATTAGGTATTGTCATGTTACAACTTGTAGCCAACCCTTATGTGATGGTATTGGGCTCTCCCGAGAAAGGCGCTTTCCGCATGACATTCAGCCAGGCATTGAACTCCGTTGCTACAACTGTAGCTCCTATCTTTATTGCCAGTGTCATCTTAAGCGGCAAAAAAGCCGAAAATGCAGTGCCCAGCGACATACCCTTCCCCTATTTGGGTTTAGGTATCTTTACTTTGATTCTCTGCGCCATCCTGTATTTCCTGAAATTGCCTAACATCGACGAAGGCAAACAGGCTGCCGAAGCCACCGGCGTGCAGAAAGAATATAAGAGCAGCGTGTTCAAATACCCGCACGTATGGTTAGGTGCATTGGGTATTTTCATGTATATGGGTCTGGAAATCGGTATTCCTTCCATGCTTACGGCCTATTTCGAGGCCAACAATCCTATACCCGGTAAGAGTGCGACAGACGTGTTGTTCTTGTATTGGGGCGGCATGATGGTTGGGCGTTTTGTCGGTGCCGGTATCCTGTCCAAATTCCAGCCTCGCGTCTTGTTGTCGGCTTGTCTGATAGGCGGCGCAGCGTGTGTTGGTATATCCTTCTTCCTATCCGGCGCAGCCGCTGTATATGCCATGTTGGCAGCCGGTTTGTTCCACTCCGTTATGTGGCCGTTGGTATTCAATCTCGGTTTGCAGGAACTGGGTCCCCATACCAAAGCGGCATCGGGTATCATCAATCTGGGTGTAGTGGGTGCAGCCACACTGACTCCGCTCATGGGTATGGTTGTCGACAAGCCTGAATTAGGTGTAGGCACGGCTATCTGCATGATGTTCATCTATTACGCCTATGTGATGTGGTTCTGCTGGAAAGGTTCCAAGATCGGGCTGTAATCCTGTCGATATAAGCCGAGCACAAAAGCTATCTCATTTATTAACCTTATAAATATAAACTTATGAAACTAACCATTGATGATGTAAGAAGCCGTTTCATTGAACATTTCGACGGAACAACAGGCTCAGTATATGCCTCTCCGGGCCGTATCAATCTTATCGGCGAACATACAGATTACAACAACGGATTCGTATTTCCCGGCGCCGTACAACAAGGCATGATTGCCGAGATCAAACCGAACGGAACGCGCAACGTACGCGCCTATTCCATCGACTTAAAAGATTACGTGGAGTTCTCATTGGACGATGATAAAGGGCCGAAAGCAACATGGGCAAGATACATCTACGGTGTGTGCCGCGAGATGATGAAATTGGGCGTACCCGTACAAGGTTTCAACACAGCTTTTGCCGGCGACGTGCCTCTGGGTGCCGGTATGAGTTCTTCTGCTGCTCTTGAAAGTTGCTTCGCATTTGCCTGCAACGACTTGTGGGGCGATAATAAGATTTCCAAGATGGATCTGGCCAAAGTAGGACAAGCCACAGAGCACAAATATATCGGTTGCAATTGCGGTATCATGGACCAATTTGCCAGTGTGCATGGAAAAGCAGGCAGCTTGATGCGACTTGACTGCCGTAGCGGTGAATTCGAATATTTCCCTTGGAACCCGAAAGGATACAAGTTGGTACTTGTCAACAGTTGCGTGAAACACGAATTGGCCGGCAGCCCTTACAACGACCGCCGTCTGAGTTGCGAGCGCGTAGCCGCCGTCATTGCCAAACATCACCCCGAAGTAGAAAGCCTGCGTGACGCTTCTTACGAAATGCTGGAGGAAGTAAAATCCGAAATCAGTGAGGAGGATGCAAAGCGTGCAGCTTACGTAATCGGCGAGCGCGACCGTGTGTTGGCTGTTTGCGAAGCTTTGGAAAAAGGCGATTACGAGACTGTAGGTGAAAAGATGTATGAAACACACCACGGTCTGAGTAAGGAATATGAAGTATCTTGCGAGGAGTTGGACTTCTTGAACGACATCGCTCACGAAGAGCACGTCACAGGTTCACGTATTATGGGCGGTGGCTTCGGAGGCTGCACCATTAACCTGGTAAGCAATGAATTGTATGATAACTTCGTTAAAGTTGTGAAAACGAAGTTCAAAGAAAAATACGGTAAAGAACCTATCATCATCGATGTTGTCATCGGTGACGGTTCACGCAAACTTTGCTAAATTCACCGTTAATCCAATTATCGTATCGTCCTCCTGTCTTCCCGGGCAGGAGGACTTTTTTATCCGGCGGTCGAACAATCTGCTCCGTCTCTTTTCCATATCGCCATACCAATCCCTATTACGACTTCCCCAGAAAATTTTCTTACCCCATAGCTATTTTGCCATACGGCCTATCCGCACCTATATGAAAAGCACCTCATTGTCCGTAGTCCTCCCGTTTTTTCATTTTTTCTTTCATTAGAAACAAACCCTCCCCATATCCCCTATGCTAAATCCGTTAACAAAAGAATCGATAAGCATACGCATATCCAAAAATTGAAAAGCCCATAAAAAAACAATATTTGTGGGAAAAGACAATCATCATACGTATTTCAATAGCATAAAGAGAGGCTAATTTCTCCTTTATTTACCCTTATCAAAGAAAAAAAGGGTATTTGAAAGAAAAAAAGTGTAACGAGAACACCTATAAAGAAAAAATATTATATATTTGTAGTGATAAAGAAGTGAAAAAGGAATATACTTAACCATATAAAAACTAATAACCATGAAAAGCTTTAAAAACGGCCTGTTCGGTTCGAGTATGGCATTGGCATTATGTTGCGCATGCAGCCAGCAGGCCACGGAGCAACTCACCGAATCGGGGTTGAATCCTCAAAACTATGTCAGTGAAGTACGAGGCAAACAGACAGCCCTTTATACGCTGAAAAATACCAACGGTATGGAAGTGTGCATCACCAATCTGGGAGGTCGCGTGGTTTCCATTGTCGTACCGGATAAAAACGATAGTCTGCGCGACGTGGTACTAGGCTTTGATAACGTAAACTATTATGCCAATCTGGACGGGAACACTCCCAGCGATTTCGGAGCAGCCATCGGTCGCTATGCTAACCGTATCAACAAAGGACAGATCGTTATCGACGGCGACAGCATACAACTCCCCGTCAACAATTTCGGACATTGCCTGCACGGCGGCCCCGAAGGATGGCAATATCAGGTATATCAGGGAGAGCAGGTGAACGACAGCACCGTGACGATGACAATGGATTCTCCCGACGGTGACGCCAACTTCCCCGGTGCCGTGAAAGCTGTAGTCACGTATGCCCTGACAGCGGATAATGCACTGGATATCCGCTACGAAGCCACAACAAGCAAGAAAACCGTCATCAACATGACCAACCACTGCTACTTCAATCTGAGCGGCGATCCCACAAGCCCTATCACAGACCATATCGTATACATCAACGCCGACCATTACACACCGGTAGATTCGACCTACATGACTACGGGTGAAATAGCTCCTGTAAACGGAACGCCGATGGACTTCACTACACCTCATGCCATTGGCCAAGACATCAAAAAGTTCGACTTCGAACAAATAAAGAACGGTAACGGCTTTGATCACAACTGGTGTCTGAACACACAGGGAAACGACACGCAAGTAGCCGCCCGCGTAGTATGCCCTACTACAGGTATCTGCTTGGAAGTATACACCAACGAACCGGGTATTCAAGTATACTCCGGTAACTTTTTGGACGGCACGTCCCCCGGCAAAAAAGGCATTGCCTATAACCAACACGCCGGTATGTGTCTGGAAACACAAAAGTATCCCGATACGCCCAATAAGCAGGAATGGCCGTCAGCCATACTGGAGCCGGGACAGACTTACAACAGCCATTGCGTATATAAATTCTCTATTCAGAAGTAACAAACCTTTATCTTAATACTTTTTAAAAACATTATGGAATCATTAGACTGGATTGTAATCGGCATCTTTGCCGCATTTATGATTGGCATCGTGATCTGGGTTACACTGCAAAAGCAGGAAAACTCGGGCGACTATTTCTTGGGAGGACGTGACGCTACATGGATAGCGATCGGTTCCTCTATCTTTGCATCGAACATCGGTTCGGAGCATCTTATCGGCTTGGCAGGTTCGGGCGCCTCTTCCGGTATGGCGATGGCCCATTGGGAGATTCAGGGTTGGATGATCTTACTTTTAGGATGGGTATTCGTACCGTTCTACGAACGCAGTATGGTACTTACCATGCCCGAGTTCCTGGAACGACGCTACAACCCCCAATCCCGCACCTTGCTGTCACTCATCTCCTTGATCAGCTACGTGATGACCAAGGTGGCCGTAACCGTATATGCCGGTGGCCTTGTCTTCCAGCAAGTATTCAATATCAACGAATTGTGGGGTATCGATTTCTTTTGGATCGCTGCAATCGGTTTAGTATTAATCACGGCCATCTACACTATTTTCGGTGGTATGAAATCCGTGCTTTACACTTCGGTATTGCAAACCCCTATTCTGCTGTTGGGTTCGGCCATTATCCTGTGGCTCGGTCTGAAAGAACTGGGCGGCTGGGACCAGATGATGAACATTTGCTCTCAGAATGTTGTGAATGACTATGGCGACACCATGACCAACCTGATCCGTTCGAACGAGGACCCCGATTATCCTTGGCTGGGTGCGTTGTTGGGTTCCAGCATCATCGGTTTCTGGTACTGGTGTACCGACCAGTTTATCGTTCAGCGCGTATTGTCCGGGAAAGATGAAAAAGAAGCTCGTCGCGGTACCATCTTCGGTGCTTATCTGAAACTGCTCCCCGTATTTTTGTTCCTTATTCCGGGTATGATCGCATACGCCATTCATGTAAAAAACGGTGGAGATTTTCTTCCTCTATTGGCCAACGGCAACCACAATGCCGATGCAGCCTTCCCCACCCTGGTAGCCAAATTGTTGCCGGCCGGTGTTAAAGGTGTAGTCGTATGCGGTATCTTGGCAGCTTTGATGAGTTCACTGGCCTCTTTGTTCAATTCATCGGCCATGCTGTTTACAATCGACTTCTACAAACGTTTCAAACCAGAAACACCCGAAAAACAGCTCGTCGTCATCGGACAGGCAGCTACGGTAGTAATCGTAATACTGGGTATTCTATGGATTCCTGTCATGCGTAGTGTGGGAGATGTTCTCTATACCTATCTTCAGGACGTTCAGTCCGTATTAGCTCCGGGTATTGCCGCTGCTTTCCTGCTGGGTATCTGCTGGAAACGTACTTCAGCCCAAGGAGGTATGTGGGGCTTGATTTCCGGTCTCATCATCGGTCTTACCCGTTTAGGAGCCAAGGTATATTACAGTAATGTGGCCGATGCCGTTCCAAGTACATTCAAATATGTATTCTACGATTTGAACTGGTTGTTCTTCTGCGGTTGGATGTTACTGTTCTGCTGTCTGGTGGTTATCATCGTTAGTTTGATGACTCCGGCTCCATCGGAAGAAAAAATCAAGGGGCTCGTATTCGGAACCGCTACTCCCGAACAGATTGAAGCCACTCGTAAAAGTTGGAACCACTGGGATGTGATTCATTCGGTTATTATTCTGGGAATCACAGCAGCTTTCTACTATTACTTCTGGTGATCCAGCATTAATCAAAAGAAATTATGATAGCTAACTTTTATAGTCAAAACCCAAAATTCTTCCTCGCTGTAGACTGTATTATCTTCGGTTTCCAGCGGGGAAGCCTTAAATTGCTCTTGCAACAAAGAAACTTTGAACCTTTTAAAGGAGAATGGTCTCTAATGGGCGGTTTCGTGCAGGAAAACGAAAGCCTGGATGAAGCAGCCCAACGGGTATGTTCCAATCTGACAGGTTTAAAAAACATCTACCTGGAACAAGTAGGAGCTTTCGGCACTGTGAATCGTGATCCCGGTGCCCGCGTTGTTTCCATAGCTTATTATGCTTTGCTGGATATAGACAAAATTAATGAAAACCTCATGCCGGAAAATGATTCTTATTGGGAAGACATCAACCAATTGCCTGATCTATATTTCGATCATAGCGAAATGGTTACGAAAGCACGTACCCAACTAAAGAAGAAAATAGCCAGAGCACCTGTAGGTTTCAATCTTCTGCCCACTCTGTTTACGTTAAGTCAGTTACAGTCGCTCTACGAAGCCATATTGGGCGAAAACATCGACAAACGAAATTTCCGTAAACGTGTAGAAGAAATGTCTTTTATTGAGAAAACCGACCAAATAGACAAAACCGGCAGCAAGCGAGGCGCGTATCTGTATCGTTTCAACAACAAGGCTTACAATAAAATACAAAAATTTAAATTATAACGAACCATGTTAGAAAAGCTCAAACAAGAAGTATTTCAAGCCAATCTCGAACTGGTAAAACAGGGACTGGTCATATTTACTTGGGGCAACGTATCGGGCATCGACCGTGAAAAAGGTTTGGTTGTAATCAAACCAAGCGGTGTAAGCTACGACGAAATGAAAGCCTCCGATATGGTAGTAGTTGATTTGGCTACCGGAGCGGTAGTGGAAGGCGAATTAAACCCGTCGTCCGACACCCCCACCCACCTTGCTTTATACAAGGCATTTCCTAATATACAAGGTGTGGTGCATACCCACTCCACCTATGCTACGGCATGGGCACAAGCCGGCAAGGACATACCCAACATAGGTACGACCCACGCCGATTATTTCCACGAATCCATTCCATGCACAGAGGACATGACCGAAGCCGAGGTGAAAGGGGAATACGAACTGGAAACGGGGAACGTCATCGTAAAACGTTTTGTTGGTATCAACCCTGACCATACTCCAGGTGTATTGGTAAAGAATCACGGTCCTTTTAGCTGGGGGACAAGTCCGGCCAATGCCGTATACAACGCCAAAGTAATGGAGCAATGCGCCAAAATGGCATTTATATCTTTCGCCATAAACCCTGACACGACGATGAACCCTTTGCTCATTGAAAAACATTACAGTCGCAAACATGGCCCCAACGCCTATTACGGCCAAAAAAAGAAATAACGAATTCAATCTTAATAACAAACTAAAACGAACTAAAAATGAACGTATTTGATCAATATGAAGTATGGTTTGTTACGGGAGCACAGCTTCTGTACGGAGGTGATGCCGTCATCGCCGTAGACAATCATTCCAACCAAATGGTAGAAGGTCTCAATGCTTCGGGCCAGCTGCCGGTAAAAGTAGTATATAAAGGTACGGCCAACTCTTCCAAGGAAGTGGAAAACGTATTCAAAGCCGCCAATAATGATGAGAAATGTATCGGCGTGATTACGTGGATGCACACTTTCTCTCCGGCTAAGATGTGGATTCACGGTCTGCAACAGCTGAAAAAGCCTTTGTTACATCTGCATACACAGTTCAACAAGGAGATTCCTTGGGATACCATGGATATGGATTTCATGAACCTGAACCAATCGGCACACGGTGACCGTGAATTCGGCCATATTTGCACACGCATGCGCATCCGTCGCAAAGTAGTGGTTGGACATTGGCAAGATAAAGATACACAACATAAGATCGCCGTATGGATGCGTGTATGTGCAGCCTGGGCCGATTCTCAGGACATGCTTATCATCCGTTTCGGCGACCAAATGAACAATGTAGCCGTAACCGACGGTGATAAAGTAGAAGCTGAACAGCGTATGGGTTACCATGTGGATTACTGCCCCGTGAGTGAGCTAATGAGTTACCATAAGCAAATCAAGGATGAAGAGGTGGAAGCCTTGGTTAAAGTGTACTTCGACAGTTATGAACACGATAACGCACTCGAAGATAAATCAACCGAAGCCTACCGGAAGATATGGAATTCAGCCAAAGCCGAACTGGCTCTCCGCGCCATACTGGAAGCAAAGGGCGCCAAAGGCTTTACGACCAACTTCGACGACTTGGGCGATGTGGACGTAGACCAGACAGGCAACGGATTCGACCAGATTCCCGGTCTGGCTTCTCAACGTTTGATGGCAGAAGGTTACGGTTTCGGTGCCGAAGGCGACTGGAAATCGGCAGCTCTCTACCGTAGCGTATGGGTCATGAACCAAGGTATGCCGATGGGATGCTCTTTCCTGGAAGACTATACCCTGAACTTCGACGGTGCCAACAGTTCCATCCTTCAGGCCCACATGCTTGAAGTATGCCCGCTGATAGCCGACGCCAAACCTCGTTTGGAAGTGCATTTCCTCGGCATCGGTATCCGCAAAAGCCAAACGGCCCGTCTGGTGTTCACTTCCAAACAGGGCAAAGGTGTGACCGCCACAGTGGTAGACTTGGGTAATCGTTTCCGCCTCATCGTGAACGACGTAGAATGTATCCAGTCCAAGCCGCTCCCCAAACTGCCGGTAGCTTCTGCCTTGTGGATTCCAATGCCTAACTTCGAAGTCGGTGCAGGTGCATGGATTTTGGCCGGCGGCACCCACCATTCCTGTTTCTCATACGACCTCACTTCCGAATACTGGGAGGACTATGCCGAAATAGCAGGTATTGAAATGGTACACATCAACAAAGACACCACGATCGGCGAGTTCAAAAAAGAACTGCGTATGAACGAGGTTTATTATATGCTGAACAAAGCATTGATGTAATTGCTATCCAAACACGGACGCGGAAGTGAAAATACCTCCGCGTCCTTCTACAAAAAACACAAGTCTAACAGGAATTAAATCAATGCACCCACAATGAAATTAGATGCAAAATCAACCATCGAGGCAGGAAAAGCCATCCTGGGTATCGAGTTCGGTTCAACCCGAATCAAGGCGGTTCTGATTGACGAAGAAAACAAGCCTATAGCACAAGGAAGTCACGAGTGGGAAAACCAACTGGTCGACGGACTGTGGACCTACAGCATAGAAGCCATCTGGTACGGACTTCAAGACTGCTATGCCGATCTTCGAGCCAACGTAAAGAAGCAATACGACACGGAAATTGAAATATTAGCGGCTATCGGCATCAGCGCCATGATGCACGGCTACATGGCTTTTGATAAAAACGAAGAAATCCTGGTACCGTTCCGAACATGGAGAAATACCAATACAGCCAAAGCTGCCGCAGAACTGTCCAAGCTCTTTGTCTACAATATACCTTTAAGATGGAGTATATCTCACTTGTATGAAGCGATCTTGGACAACGAAGAACATGTAAAGGATATTGATTATCTGACAACACTGGCAGGCTTTGTCCATTGGCAAATCACCGGGAATAAAGTACTGGGCATAGGCGACGCATCCGGCATGTTGCCCGTAGACCCGAACACCAAGAATTATTCTGCCGACATGGTGGAAAAATTCAACCGGTTAATAGCCCCCAAAGGCTTCGAATGGCAACTGCTCGATATTTTGCCCAAAATATTACCGGCCGGTGAAAACGCAGGTTTCCTAACGGCAGAAGGTGCTAAAAAGCTGGACGTTTCAGGCCATCTGAAACCGGGCATTCCGGTGTGTCCTCCCGAAGGAGATGCCGGTACGGGAATGGTAGCCACCAACGCTGTAAAGCAGCGGACGGGTAATGTATCGGCCGGAACTTCCTCTTTTTCTATGATCGTATTGGAAAAAGAGTTATCCCAACCCTACGAAATGATCGATATGGTAACGACCCCTGACGGAAGTCTGGTTGCTATGGTTCATTGTAACAACTGCACTTCCGACTTAAATGCGTGGGTCGGACTGTTCAAAGAATATCAGGAGTTGCTTGGTATACCTGTAGACATGAACGAAATATACGGAAAGCTTTATAACAATGCCTTGAAAGGGGATGCAGACTGCGGCGGACTGATTTCGTACAACTATATTTCCGGTGAGCCTGTAACCGGACTTGCTGAAGGTCGACCGATGTTCGTCCGTTCGGCAAACGACAAGTTCAATCTGGCCAATTTCATGCGTACTCATTTATACGCGTCGGTCGGCGTACTTAAAATCGGTAACGACATTCTGTTCAAAGAAGAAAAAGTCTCTGTAGACCGCATCACCGGCCACGGCGGTTTATTTAAAACAAAGGGTGTAGGCCAAAGAATACTTGCGGCAGCTATAAATTCACCGATTTCCGTCATGGAAACAGCCGGCGAAGGCGGCGCCTGGGGCATTGCATTGCTAGGCTCCTATTTAGTGAACAACACCAAGAAACAGTCTCTTGCCGACTTTTTGGACGAAACGGTGTTCGCCGGTGATGCGGGTTTCGAAGTATCTCCCACCCCCGAAGATGTAGCCGGCTTCAACACCTACATCGAAAAATACAAAGCCGGATTAGCCATCGAAGAAGCAGCCGTAAGATGCAAAAAATAAATCAAGAAGCTATTTAAACACAGAATTATTCTTCTGAAATTCTAATAACCATTATGACAAATTCAATCAGCGTACTCAATCATGCAGCAGATAACATACGTATTCTGGCTGCTTCCATGGTAGAAAAAGCAAAGTCCGGTCATCCCGGCGGTGCAATGGGCGGAGCCGATTTCATAAACGTACTGTATTCCGAATTTCTGGAATACGACCCCGAAAATCCGTCATGGGCCGGTCGCGACCGTTTCTTCCTCGACCCCGGTCACATGTCGCCGATGTTATATTCACAACTGGCGCTGACTGGCAAATTCACACTTGACGAACTGCAACAGCTGCGTCAGTGGGGTTCCCCTACTCCGGGACACCCGGAAGTGGATGTGGAACGGGGAATTGAGAACACATCAGGACCGCTCGGACAGGGTCACACCTTTGCCGTAGGAGCCGCTATTGCCGCCAAATTCCTGGCTGCACGTACGGGAAATCCTGCTTTCGCCAAAGAAACGATCTATGCCTATATCTCCGACGGCGGTATCCAGGAAGAAATATCCCAAGGCAGCGGACGCATTGCGGGCCACCTGGGATTGGACAATCTGATCATGTTCTATGACTCCAATGACATCCAGCTTTCAACGGAAACCGGTGAGGTGATGTCCGAAAACACCGCTATGAAGTATCGTGCATGGAACTGGAACGTTATCGAAATCAACGGCAACGACTGCGAACAGATACGCGAAGCGCTGAAAGCCGCCAAGGCTGAAACGCAACGTCCGACACTGATCATCGGTAAATGTATCATGGGTAAAGGTGCTTTAAAAGGCGATCACACTTCGTATGAGCGCAATTGCAAGACCCACGGTGCTCCCCTCGGTGGCGATGCGTACAAGAATACCATGATCAATCTGGGTGCCGATCCCGAGAACCCGTTTGTTATTTTTGATGACGTCAAAGAACTGTATGCCAAACGGGCAGAAGAGCTGAAAGGCATCGTGGCAGCCAAGCACGAAGAAGAGAAAGCATGGGCTGTAGCCAATCCCGAAAAGGCCGAGCAACTGAAAACATGGTTGAAAGGAGAAGCACCAGCCGTAGACTGGGCAAGCATCGCACAAAAAGCCGGTGATGCCACCCGAAACGCATCCGCAGCCGTGTTGAGTGCCCTGGCCGAACAGGTACCCAATATGATATGTGCTTCCGCCGACTTGTCGAACTCGGACAAAACCGACGGTTTCCTGAAGAAAACACATTCTTTCGTACCGGGCGATTTCAGCGGTGCCTTCTTCCAGGCCGGCGTAGCCGAACTGACGATGGCATGCTGCTGCATCGGTATGGCCCTTCATGGAGGTGTCATTGCAGCATGCGGTACGTTCTTCGTATTCTCCGACTATATGAAACCGGCTGTCCGTATGGCGGCATTGATGCAATTACCTGTTAAATTCATCTGGACACACGACGCGTTCCGTGTCGGTGAAGATGGTCCCACCCACGAACCGGTGGAGCAGGAAGCTCAGATCCGCCTGATGGAAAAACTCAAGAACCATGCCGGAAAGAATGCAATGCTCGTAGTACGCCCGGCCGATGCCGAGGAAACGACCGCCTGCTGGAAGCTGGCTATGGAAAACACCGACACACCGTCGGCTCTGATCCTTTCACGCCAGAATATAGAGATGTTGCCCGCAGGCAACGATTATGCTCAGGCAGCTCGCGGAGCTTACATCGTAGCCGGTTCCGACGAGCAGCCCGATGTTATTCTGGTGGCTTCAGGTTCCGAAGTCTCAACATTGGTTGCCGGCACGGAACTGCTCCGAAAAGACGGTGTAAAAGTACGCATCGTAAGTTGTCCTTCCGAAGGTCTTTTCCGTAGTCAGAGCGCCGAATACCAGGAAAGCATCTTACCGGCCGGTGCCAAGATTTTCGGTCTGACCGCCGGTCTTCCCGTCAATTTACAAGGCTTGGTAGGTGCCAACGGTAAAGTGTTCGGACTGGAAAGTTTCGGTTTCTCGGCTCCTTACAAGGTATTGGATGAGAAACTGGGCTTTACTGCAGAGAATGTATATAACCAGGTAAAAGCCATGTTATAATGAGTGCCATGCAGGTGAAAACAGTCGGTCTGGCTTCGGATCATGCAGGCTTCGCCCTGAAACAGTTTGTGAAAGCCTATCTGACCGAAAAAGGATATGCTTATCACGATTTCGGCACGGATTCGGAAGCCAGTTGCGACTATGCGGATTACGCCCATCCATTGGCAGAGGCCGTAGAAAAGGGGGAATGCTATCCGGGCATAGCCATCTGTGGCAGCGGTGAAGGCATCAGCATGACGCTGAACAAGCATCAAGGCATCCGGGCCGGTCTAAGCTGGTTGCCCGAAATCGCCCACTTGTGCCGACAGCACAACGATGCCAACATATTGGTCATGCCGGGACGCTTCATTGATACCGATATGGCACGTCGCATTATGGACGAGTATTTCGCTACGGATTTTGAAGGAGGACGCCACCAGAAACGCATCGAAAAGATGGCTGTCAAGTAAGCGTCGCCTCTCTTTTAAGATTCAACCGGCCTGTTCTTGTTTTCAGAACAGGCCGGTTTTCTTTTTATTTCACCTTCTATCATGAATATTAATCAAATTTATTCTATTCCCTCAAATAACATTCTTAAGAATTCCTAACAGGAGGATCAATGAACGATAAAAAGCGTACATTTGCGATCAAATAACTTTTTAAACACAACATTATCTTATGAGACTACCATCTTATTTCCTCCGTAAAATACGGTTAGCATTCATTCTAGGCAGCACCACTCTGACTTTCTTTTCCTGTATTCCTGAAAAGAAACCTGCAACCGAAGCATTTACTTTCAACAACATGGAATGGAACGACAGCGTCAAAACCGATTTGTCCAAAGCCTATTGCCATATAAAAATAGACTACCCTGCTACCGGTCATCCTGAATTGCTACGCAACATACGGGAATGGCTGAGCGATCAGCTGGGAGGCACACTTTGCGAAAAAGAGATCGGACAGGAAGACTTTATCCCACAATACGGAAAAATGCTGCTCGACAGTGCCCAAAGTGATTTTCGCTCATTGGCGGAATCCAAACTAGGAACCAACTACGAATGGAATATCACCGTCAAGCTGGCAGACGAAACAGACCGCTATCTCACTTACATAGCCGAAATTTATACTTACAGCGGAGGAGCCCACGGTTCGTATATCCAACAAGGAGCCACATTCCGCAAGAACGACGGACGTAAGTTCGGCTGGGATATGTTCAAGAATGCGGCACGTACGGAACTCCCCTCCTTGCTGAAAGATGCCATCCACAATCAATATTTCGAGCCAGGAACCGACAAAGAATTCTACGGTCAGCTCTTGGATGTAGACACGGCCTCCTATCGTTTCCCTTTGCCTCAGACCGAACCTTACATAGCACAGGACGGCGTACATTTCATTTATCAGGAATATGAAATCGCGGCCTATGCCGCCGGTTCACCTTCGTGCGTATTGCCATTCGGACAAGTAAAAGAGTTACTCACGCATTCTGCTTGTGAACTGATCGAATAGAAGGAAACGTTATTTCATAAAAAGCCCCCTTTCCCTGGTTCGACTGCTTGATAAAAACAAGTTGTTCGGAACCCGGGAAAGGGGGCTTTATAGTATTCTGCAAAAGGAGCCTCTAATTTTTAAAACTATGTATCGGAGCCGGGATACGCCCCGTACGGTTCACAAATGCCTCACAGGAAAAAGTATTGACCGGCATCACCGGAGCATGGCCCAGCAATCCGCCGAACTCCACCGTATCGCCAACCGTCTTTCCCACTACGGGGATTACACGCACCGCCGTTGTCTTCTGATTAATCATTCCGATAGCCGCTTCATCGGCTATAATACCCGAGATGGAAGTAGCGGGCGTATCCCCCGGAATGGCGATCATATCCAATCCTACGGAACAAACACACGTCATGGCTTCCAGTTTTTCTATCGTCAACGCCCCGCATTCCACGGCATCCACCATTCCCTGGTCCTCGCTGACCGGAATAAAGGCACCGCTCAGTCCGCCCACATAAGAAGATGCCATCACACCGCCTTTCTTCACCTGATCGTTGAGTAAAGCCAACGCCGCCGTTGTTCCGGGTGCTCCCGGTTGCTCCAGTCCGATCTCACAAAGAATCTCCGCCACACTGTCGCCCACCGCCGGTGTAGGAGCCAGCGACAGATCAATGATCCCGAAAGGAATCCCCAGCCTTCGCGACGCTTCCTGCGCCACCAGTTGTCCCACACGGGTTATTTTGAAAGCCGTACGCTTTACCGTCTCACAAAGCAACTCGAAACTACCGCCCCGAATCTGTTCCAACGCGTATTTCACCACCCCGGGTCCGCTCACTCCCACATTGATAATGGCATCCGCCTCCGTCACCCCGTGGAACGCACCGGCCATAAACGGGTTATCATCGGGAGCGTTACACAGAACCACCAGTTTGGCACATCCCAACGAATCATTCGCCCGGGTACGCTCCGCCGTTTCCCGGATAATCTCTCCCATGAGCCTTACCGCATCCATATTTATACCGGTTTTGGTGGATCCCACATTCACGGAACTGCAAATACGTTCCGTCACGGCCATTGCTTCAGGAATGGAGCGCACCAGCAGTTCGTCGGCAGACGTCATACCTTTCGACACCACAGCCGAATAACCGCCCAGAAAGTTCACACCAAGCTCACCGGCCGCACGGTCCAGCGTACGGGCAATCCGTACATAATCGGCCGTCGTCTTACAAGCCGCTCCTCCCACCAGTGCGATCGGGGTGACGGATATACGTTTGTTCACAATAGGAATGCCGTATTCCCGGGATATTTCCTCACCGGTTCTGACCAAATCCCTGGCCAAACGGGTTATTTTACGGTAAATATTGTCACACAAGGTATCCAGATTCCCGTCCGCACAATCCAGCAGATTGATGCCCATCGTGATGGTACGCACATCCAGATTTTCCTGTTCGATCATTTTATTGGTTTCGATAACCTCCGATATATTAATCATATAAGCAATGTTTATAAGATTAAACCCGGTGCATTTTATCGAAGATCTCTTCCCGCTGGCATTTCACCTGTACGCCCAGCGCCAGTCCCATCTCGGACAACTCGGCGGCAGCCTGTTCAAAAGGCTTTTCCATACCGCTCATATCCACTATCATCATCATGTTAAACAGATCCTGGACAATGGTTTGAGATATGTCCAGAATATTCACATGATTCTCGGCCAAATACGTGCATACTTTGGCAATAATTCCCATGGCATCCTTACCCACTACGGTAATAATCGTCTTGTTCATTTTCTTTTACTGGTTTACTGTCTGCGCCGGAGTCCAGCCCTTTTTCGCTTATTCCGGCCTAAAGATTACTATTTTACGATATATAAAAAGCAGACTTTTTCAGATAAGTCTGCTTTTCTTTTCACTGTATTTTTTCTTGTTCCGTTCGGTTTTTCAGCCGTAGATGATCTTACCGTTTTCGTCCCGGTTCTCGTCAATAAACGATTTGTTATACTGCGTCATGCCGCGCAGAGACATTCCCATATTGGAAAAACCGCCGTCGTGGTACAAGTTCTGCATCGTCACTTTCTTCGTCAGATCGGAGAACATCACCACACAATAGTCGGCACATTCGTCGGCGCTCGCATTTCCCAAGGGAGACATACGGTCGCTGAAATCATACAGACCGTCGAAACCCTTGATACCGCCGCCGGCCGTGGTAAACGTAGGCGACTGCGAGATCGTATTCACACGCACTCCTTTCTCACGACCGTAGATATAACCGAAACTGCGGGCGATAGACTCCAACAGAGACTTGGCATCGGCCATGTCGTTATAACCGAAGAAAGTACGCTGCGAAGCGACGTATGTCAATGCAAGGATGGAGCCGCACTCGTTAATGGCATCCAGTTTTTTAGCCACCTGAATCATCTTATGAAAAGAAACGGCCGAAATATCCAACGTCTTACTCAGCAAGGTATAATCCAGATCGTCGTACGTACGCTTCTTACGCATGTTCGCGCTCATGGCCACCGAATGCAATACAAAATCGATCTTACCGCCCATGACTTTCTGCGCCTCCGTGAACAGCGCCTCCAGATCCTCTACTGAAGTGGCGTCGGCCGGTATCACCGTGGCATGTGTCTTCTCCGCCAGTTCGGCAATGGTTCCCATACGACAAGCCACCGGGGTGTTTGTCAATACAATCTGCGCACCTTCTTCAACGGCCCGTTCGGCCACCTTCCACGCAATAGAGGCATCGTTAAGGGCACCGAAAATAATGCCGCGTTTACCTTTCAATAAATTATAAGCCATAAAAAAACTATTTAATGAATATCGCCTGTCGGGCAGGCGCATAATATCATCTGCAAAGATACAACTATTTTTGCACACTACAACGGTTTTTTGTGCAAAAAGCACGTAGCAACTCCGTCAACGTATGCGTATTTTCTGTACCTGACGACCGCTCTCGCCCCTGGTTTCCGCCATATAAAAGCCTTTTCTCAACTCCACACGACTGATATATCCCGTCAATGTACGGCTGACCACCGATTGCCCGTCGGGAGTATACACATGCAACCGAATCCGGTCACCGGAAGGATTGATTACCGTCATCCCCCCTTCGTCCGGCAATACCTTCACACCGCTCGGCACATCTTCGGCGTCCGGCCTTTTTACGGCATCCGTCATGTCGTGTTCCGCAACCGGACATATCGCCCACTGGCGGTGTACGTTCTTCGCCGACGTACCGTAATCCCACACGCCCAGTGGCGTGCCGTCGCTACAGCTCTCGTTCTGCAAATCGAATGCTTTGCCGGTGCGTCTGTCCGTAATCTTAAAATATCCGTTGTCCAGTTCCGTAAACACGAATTCCTGTCCCTCTCCCGGCGTATCGGAAAGAGACAGCAGATAGCCGTCGGTAGCGGTCAGATAGCGGCCTTGACGGTTTTGCAGACTATAGGCACCGCCTTTCTCTTCCAACCGCCAGAACTGACCGTCATCGGCGGAAGCATAATCCGCCAATACGGCTTTTCCGTCGCGCTCCGTCACTACGAAGCTGCCAATTCGCGGCGACAGCAGATAGGTTTTTCCTCCGACCGGCCGGTTGACCGTTGCCTTCCCGTCGGTCTTCACCTTTATTATATAGGTTTGTATGGAGCGGGCCGGAAGCCGTACCGCCAGTTGTTTGTTTCGGATGCGCAACGACCCTTTCAACTTCAAATTCTCCGTTTCAGACGTTGCATAGCTGCGGGCATAATCCGCCACTTCATCGAAAGCGGAAAGATCGTAGGCATAGCGCGCCTCCTTGCCGGTGTTGTTCAGATGCACAATCACCAACGTGTCGTTCGAGGGGTTCATCGCCGCCAGTGTCTGATCGTTCAGCACATTGAGCATCGTATAACCTTGCTTGATGAAACGGGTCACCTGCTGACGGACATAATAGTTTTTCACCCGTTCATACTGCTGGGTGGCGAAGTCGGCCCGCACCAGGTCCCACTGATCGTTCTGCTCCTCCACATACTGCCAGTCGCACCACACGGTGGGATGCAGATACCGCATGTCGTCCATCAGGCGCTGTGCCATAGCCAGGTTACCTCCGATGCCTTCGCCGCCTTCACCGGTCTCACTCATCCACAGGGGCAAGCCTCTTTCCCCCACCAAAGCGCTCACCTGGGCACGGTGCCGGTTGTCGCCGTAGTAGGTATGGCTGTTCCATTGGCCGAGCATGGAGAACACCTCGGGATAGGCCGCATAGGTGTTCAGCGTATTCAGCGCATCCGTCAACGCACTCTCATCGGGAGCGGAAAGCATGGTCTTCAGTCCCGAAGCCTGCAACATCGGATACAGCACCTTGAGGAACTTCACTTGCGAAGCGGGCGAGAAATGACATCCCTCCTGACTGCCGCTACACGTCCAGTAGGACGAATAAGGTTCGTTGAAAGGGTCCAGCGTACGGAATTCTATGCCGTATGTCTCCTTGTAATGCTTGCACACATCCACCAGGTAACGGGCGAATGCCTCGTAGTATTCGGGACGCAGATTGTCCTGTCCGCCCTGCTTGTTTCCGCCGCAGCATCCGCTCCAGGTCATCCACCACGGAGCCGAATTGCTGAAAGCCTCGAACACGGCGTCAGGGCGCATCTCTTTTATTTTCAACATGATCTTGCGTTGCGCCGCATCGCGCGTCCAGTCGTAGTCGGATTCCTCGTACACCTTGAATCCCTCCATCTCCGCGCGCAGTCCCTTACCGCCTTCACCTCCCATGTGATGGGGCGTACAATTGCGGTTCTCCGGGTCGTCTCCGCCGCCGATATTGTAACGGAACACGTTATAGTTCAAACCATTCGGATCTACCAGCAGTTTTACCAGACTTTCAATACGATCGTCCGACCACCGCCCGCACATATTGGCCCACCAACAAAGCGAAACGCCCCAGCCTTCTACCGTCTGACGGCGCTGAGCGGGCGACACATAGCAGTGCAACGTATCCGAAGCCACCGCAGCGGCTACCGGACGGACCGGGCATCCTGCCACGACAACTGCCGCCAAAGCCCGCATTACTTTCTTCATTATTCGTATCCTGTTCTTCATATAGCTAAAGGTATGTTATTCTCCCGCAAAGATAGCTTTTTTCCTCACACCAATCTGCATAAAAACGACCTAAGAATTAGGTTTACCCTACTTTTTCACGTACCTTTGTATCCGAACTTAATCTTAATCTCGTCTCTATGAAGAAAATAGTTTTTTTACCGGCCCTGATAGGGCTTGGAATCATGTATGTTTATCCGGCTCACGCCAAAGATCTGTTGATAAACACCCCACGGACCACGTTACTCTTACAGGCCCACGAAGGGCACGACCTGCGGGTGGCTTACTACGGCAGCCGCATTGAAGCATCCGACGTGGCAGCCGTATATGCGGCCGGCGCACTCAACCGGAGCGCTTACCCGGCCTTCGGCGCCGGTTGCCAGGACGAAACGGCACTGAGCGTACGCCATGCCGACGGCAACATGACGCTGGATATGGCCGTACAGGGCAGCACCGTTGCGGAAGAGGCAAACGCCACGCTGACCACCGTTACCCTGAAAGACCGTCTCTATCCCTTCACGGTAGACGTATGTTACCGTGCCTACAAAAACTCGGATGTAATAGAGACCTGGACCGTCATCAGCCACAACGAAAAGAAAAACGTCCGCCTGCAACAGTATGCCTCGGGCTTTCTGCCCGTTCGCATCGGAGACGTATGGATCTCTCACCTGCACGGCAACTGGGGTGCGGAAGCGGAACTCACCGCAGAGCCGTTGCAACCGGGACTGAAAGTAATCAAAAACACGGACGGAGCACGGAACACGCAAACCGACCACCCCGAAATCATGATTTCCCTGGACGGAAGACCGGAAGAAAACCGGGGACGGGTCATCGGAGCAGCGCTGTGTTGGAGCGGAAACTACAAGTTGCGCGTCGACACACGCGGCAAACACCTGCACTATTTCTTTGCCGGTATCAACGAGGAACATTCCGAATACGAACTGAAACCGGGACAGCGCTTCACCACGCCCGAACTGGCGCTGACATACAGCGAAGAAGGACTGGGCGGAGCCAGCCGGGCCTTCCACCGGTGGGCACGCAACGGGAAGGTGCACAACGGAACGGCACTGCGCGACATTCTGCTGAACAGCTGGGAGGGCGTGTACCTCAATGTGAACCAGGAAAACATGGAAGAAATGATGCGCGACTTCTCGGCATTGGGCGGCGAACTGTTCGTAATGGACGACGGCTGGTTCGGCGAGAAGTACCGCAGAGTGAAGGACAACTCGTCGCTGGGCGACTGGATGACCGACACGGTGAAACTGCCGCAGGGCGTGCCCGCACTGGTCAAAGCAGCCGAAAAACACGGAGTGAAATTCGGCATCTGGATCGAACCGGAAATGACCAACAGCAAGAGTGAGCTGTATGAGAAACATCCCGACTGGATCGTATGTCCGCCGCAACGGAATCCGATTCACGGACGGGGAGGCAGCCAGCTGGTACTGGATGTGTCCAATCCGAAAGTGCAGGACTTCATCTTTGGCGTAGTAGACCATCTGATGCAGGAAAACCCGTCGCTGTATTACATCAAATGGGACTGCAACATGAGCATCATGAACTACGGATCGCATTATCTGACAGCCGACCGGCAGTCGCACCTGTACGTAGACTTCCACCTGGGGCTGCGCAAGGTGTTGGAACGCATCCGCAACAAATATCCGAAACTGGTCATGCAGGCCTGTGCCAGCGGCGGCGGCCGGGCCACTTACGGCCTCATGCCCTACTTCGAAGAATTCTGGGTGAGCGACAACACGGATGCCTTGCAACGGCTCTTCATCCAATGGGGCACATCGTACTTCTACCCTTCCTGTGCCATGGCACAGCACGTAAGTGCATCGCCCAACCATCAGACCGGACGGCGCATTCCGCTCAAATTCCGGTTCGATGTGGCCATGACCGGTCGACTGGGTATGGAAATGCAGCCCAAAACCATGAACGACCAAGAAAAAGAATTTACCCGTCAAGCTATCGCCACCTACAAAGAAATACGCCCCGTCATTCAACAAGGCGACCAATACCGCATCCTTTCGCCTTACGGCAACAGCGGTTTTTGCAGCGAACTGTATAGCGCCCCCGACAAATCGGAAGCGGTGTTCTTTGCTTATAAGATGGAAAACTTTGTGAATCAGTTCACGCCCCGGTTCCGCATGGACGGGCTGGATCCGGCTCGCAACTACCGGATCACCGAACTGAACCGCACCGGTAACCCCGCCGGATTCGAAGGAAAAACGTTCAGCGGAAAATTCCTGATGGAAAACGGATTGGAACTTTATATGGGCGGCGAATTTGCTAGTAAGGTGTTAAGATTGCAAGCCGAATAGAAAACGGGAAAAACCGCCCGCAGAAAACATTGAAACGGGGCGCTCGCCACAGTAAAAAGTCATGCTCACCGCATTCAAACGCGGCCTAGGCGACATTTTACTGTGATGAGCGCCCCGTTTTCGTCTTTATAAGAAGCTTATTCTCAACCATGTAGTCAGGTGAGAAAAGGCGTTTAGCCCCATTTCTCAAAGAAAGCGCCTGTAAAGTTTTTTTCTTCATCCGCCGCCATGCCGTCTGCGTACCACACGACATACGCCTCTCCCAGTTTCATCGGAGGCAACCGGTCCAGATAGGCTCCCAATCCGGGCATATGTCTTTCGGGACAATCGCCGAAAGGCAATACCACACACACACCGCTTCGCCATTCCACGAAAGGTTCTTCGGCAACAAGAGGATGCCAACCGGACAAATACCCGTCGGCATCCAGTTCCATCACCACACCGGACAAACGGATGCCGGAGGGCAAATACAACGTATGACAAGCTATTTTTTTCATCGGGAGGCCTTAACGGGTACGACGGCGCTGTCCCGGCCGGGCCGGTAATGCACGATACGGTTTGGACTTCACCACATGAATGGTACGCTCGGAAGGTTGCGTCTCCTCACGTAATTCGCGCGGAGTGACACGATGGTCGGACGGACGAGACACCGGCATACCGCTGTCGGACGGTACACGATCGGTCTCCACCCTCCGCAAAGAATCTCTCGACAGAACGCTATCGGCGGGGTTCCGATGCGGCTTATGAAAACGAATCAACGCGGGGCGGCTGAGCACAAAGAGCCGGTACGAATGGCTCGTCTCGGCCGGAGGAACATACACAAATCCGCTCACCTCCTTCACCACCTCATTACCACGAGGCTTTACGGATATTTCAGCCTTGTAGTTTCCCCCCAGGCGATGCTGTGACGAGACCACGGAATCGTTGGAAAAACGCACCGATAAAGCGACATAGGCTTCTCCGCTCCCTTCCTGACAGATAAAGCGGGGGTCGAAACGCCACATAAACGAATCTCCCGGATAAAAAGAGGTGTCGGCTTCCATTACAAAAGTAAGCAGGTTTTCCTCCTCGTTGGGTTTCAACAGGTAAAAATCCTTCTCCGCCCAGATATTGGCCGTATCACCGCTGGCCGTCAGTCCGGCATACAGATCGGTAGGGCCGGTTCCCACACCCAACACTCGGGCCTCGGCATCGAAGCGTTTTTCCAACCGGCGATAAATGTCGTTCAGATAGGAAGCATGGCTGGAATACCATACCATTGACGAATCGAACTCTGCCTCCGTAATCCGATGCTTTCGGAAAGCAGCCTGCACATACAGATAGCGACGCTGCTCCACGCTGTCGCCCGTTTCGGCCATGGCCTGTGCCAGATGGTAATCGTAAAGCACATTTTCCATCGTCTTCTCGGACAACACATGACCGGGTATGCCGGGCTTACACGCACAAATGCCGGCCACACCGGCCAGCAGCACCGGCCAACGAAAAGCAACCGACTGGATGATTTTACCGAACAACCTCATTTAGGCAACCTGGCTCTGTAAAACAAGATCAAGGCAACGATACCGCAACTGATGGCAGCATCCGCAAAGTTAAAAATAGGACTGAAGAATATAAACGGATTGCCCCCCACTCCGGGCACCCACTCGGGCCATACGGTACGAATAATGGGGAAATAAAACATATCCACCACCCTGCCGTGCATCACCTGCTCATAACCGGTACCGAAAGGAACAAACTCCGCCACCATCGGCGCCGGAGGACTGTTGAAGATCAATCCGTAGAACACGCAGTCAATGATATTGCCCGCCGCACCGGCCAGCACAAGGGCCAGACAGACCACATAACCGGTGGACGTACCGCGCCGGATGATACGCCACAAATACCACACGATGCCGATCACAGCCACAATGCGAAAGGACGTCAGAAAAAGTTTGTCGAAAAGCTCCAGCCCGAAAGCCATCCCCCGGTTTTCCGTAAAATAGATGTAAAACCAATCGGTAATACGGATGCTTTCGTGCATATACATACCGGTCTTCACGGCTATCTTGATACATTGGTCGATCCCCACGATCAACCCTACCAACACCAGTGCCGTCAACCCCTGTCTTGTCTTCCTCACCACCTTCACTGTCAGTTCTTTCTGTTTTTCATGTTCTTGGCTTCCACACTTAACGTGGCATGAGGCACAGCCCGTAAGCGTTCCTTGGGAATGAGTTTGCCCGTCTCCCGACAAATGCCGTACGTCTTGTTCTCAATGCGCACCAAGGCCGCCTGCAATCCTTGTATGAATTTTTGCTGCCGAGCCGCCAACGTCATCATTTCTTCTTTCGACTGCGTATTGGCTCCTTCGTCCAACGCTTTATAAGTGGGCGAGGTATCGTCCACTCCGTTGCTGTTACGGTTCATCAACACCGCCATCATGGCCGCATAATCTTTCTGGGCCAACGCCAGCTTATCTTGTATGAGGGCTTTGAACTCCGCCAATTCCTCATCGTTATAGCATGTCTTTTCCGCCATTGTCTTCTTTTTTTATACTGTTACTCATTCGTCCGCCCTAACCGGCATCAGGCTTTGGCGACTTTCACGGTGAGTTTGTACTCCTCGAAATCCAGTTCCGTCCCGTTGTCCACCGTATCGGCTACCGTCAGCGCATCGGCCAGTACCTGACCGCAAATATAATCCCGATAGGCCGCTACAGCCTTATCCGTCTGTTCCTGGCTCGACAACACCACCGTGATACGGTCGGTGATCTCAAACCCACTGCTTTTGCGGATGTTCTGTATGCGCTTGATCAGTTCGCGGGCAATACCTTCGTTGCGCAATTCGTCGGTCAGCGTAATATCCAGCGCCACCGTCAGACTTCCTTCGTTGGCCACCGTCCAGCCGGGTATATCCTCGCTGAAAATCTCCACATCGGCAGCTTCGATCACTGCCGTCGTACCATCGGCCAGCCCCACCGTCAGAGAAGTCCGGCTCTCCAGCTCGGCAATCTGTTCCTGGGTCAGCGCATCTACAGCGGCAGCTACGCTCTTCATCTGCTTGCCGAATTTCTTGCCCATCGTACGGAAATTACATTTCACCTTTTTCACCAACATGCCGCTGCCTTCCACAAATTGCAGTTCCTTAACGTTGACTTCGTCCAGAATCAACTGCTTGACAGCCTCGATGCGCTCACGCTGGGCGGCGTCGGTCACGGGTATGGAAATACACTGCAGGGGCTGCTTCACCACAATGCGCTCGCGCTTGCGGAGCGAAAGCACCATTGAGGTGATCTGCTGGGCCAGTTCCATACGGCACTCCAGTTCTTTATCCACCCGCGCTTCGTCATAGACAGGGAAAGCGGCCAGGTGAATGCTCACGGTCGTGTCACGGCCGGTTGCGGCATTCAGATCGGCATAGAGCCTGTCGGCATAATAGGGAGCTATAGGCGCCATCAACTTGGCCACCGTCTCCAGACAGGTGTACAGTGCCTGATAAGCCGAACGCTTGTCGGTACTCATGCTACTGCCCCAGAAACGTTTACGGCTGAGACGTACAAACCAGTTGCTCACATTGTCGATGACAAAATCCTGTATCAACCGTCCGGCACGCGTAGGCTCATAGTCTTCGTAGCAGGTTTCCACCTCCCTTACCAACGTGTTCAGTTCGGAAAGAATCCAACGGTCTATCTCGGGACGTTCGCTCATCGGCACTTCGGGTTCGTCATAGCACCAACCGTCCACATTGGCGTACATGGCCAGGAAAGAATACGTCTGGAAGAGCTTGCCGAAGAATGTACGGGCCACTTCCTGCACTCCGGCCTCGTCGAATTTCAGGTTGTCCCAAGGCGACGAGTTGGTGATCATATACCAACGCACGGCATCGGAACCGTACTTTTCAATGGCTCCGAAAGGATCCACGGCATTGCCCAGACGCTTGGACATCTTCATCCCGTTTTTGTCGAGCACCAGTCCGTTGGATATGACAGCCTTATAGGCTACACTGTCGAAGATCATCGTGGAAATGGCGTGGAGGGTAAAGAACCATCCGCGCGTCTGGTCCACTCCTTCGGCAATGAAATCGGCCGGATAAACCGTACGGTTATCCAGTTCCTCCTTATGTTCGAACGGGTAATGGATCTGTGCATACGGCATGGCACCGGAATCGAACCATACGTCTATCAGATCCGTCTCGCGCTTCATCGGATGTCCTGCGGGACTTACCAATATCACATCGTCTACAAACGGACGGTGCAAATCTATCTTGTCGTAGTTTTCCTGCGTATAATCTCCGGGGACAAAACCTTTCTCACGAAGCGGATTCGCCTTCATCACACCGGCTGCAACGGCTTTTTCGATCTCCTCGTACAGTTCAGCCACGGAACCGATACAGCGCTCCTCTCCCTCTTCCGAACGCCAAATGGGCAAAGGAGTGCCCCAATAACGGCTACGGCTGAGGTTCCAGTCATTCAGATTCTCCAGCCATTTACCGAAACGGCCCGTTCCCGTAGAAGCCGGTTTCCAGTTGATGGTCCGGTTCAGTTCCATCATGCGTTCCTTGACAGCCGTACTCTTGATAAACCAACTGTCGAGCGGATAATACAAAATGGGTTTGTCGGTACGCCAGCAATGCGGGTAGTTGTGCACGTGCTTTTCTATCTTGAATGCTTGTCCCTTCTGCTTCAGATCCATGCAAAGAGCCACATCGAGTGTCTCGTCTTTCTCGCCCTTCGTTTCGTCATAGGCGTTCTTCACGTATGCGCCTTCCCAAGCACTGTACAAAGCGGTGTTCACCCGGGCTGCCACAAACTCCTCGTCCAAATCGGCCAAGGCGTAGAACTTGCCCGTGAGATCTACTAACGGACGCAACTCGCCTTTCTTGTCAACCATTTGCAAAGGCGCTATGCCCGCAGCCTTGGCCACCTGCGCGTCGTCGGCACCGAACGTAGGTGCGATATGCACGATACCCGTACCGTCTTCGGTAGTGACGTAATCGCCGGGAATCACGCGGAACGCATCGCCATCGGGGGTTACCCACGGCATCAACTGCTCGTAGCGCATACCCACCAGATCGGTTCCGACATATTCGGCCACCACCTGATACGGAATCACTTTATCACCGGGCTTATAATCTTCCAAAGGCCGGTTCTCGCCACTGAGATTAAAGTAAGCATTCAGACGGGCTTTGGCCATCACCACCGTCACGGGATTGCCCGTATACATATTATAAGTGCGCACACAGACGTATTCGATTTTCGGCCCCACACAAAGAGCGGTATTCGAAGACAGGGTCCAAGGTGTAGTGGTCCATGCCAGGAAATAGGCGTCTCCCCATCCGGTCATTTCGGGGCGGGGATCCGTCATTCGGAACTGGGCCGTCACGGTGGTGTCCTTCACATCGCGGTAACAACCGGGCTGATTAAGCTCATGCGAACTCAATCCCGTACCGGCAGCCGGCGAATAGGGCTGAATGGTGTATCCCTTGTACAACAGGTTCTTTTCATACAACTGTTTCAGCAGCCACCACAACGTTTCAATGTATTTATTATCATAGGTGATGTAAGGATGCTCCATGTCGACCCAATAGCCCATCTTGTGGCTCAGGTCCGTCCACTCCTCGGTATACATCATTACATTCTTGCGGCACCGGCTGTTGTAAGCTTCGATAGAGATGGTCTTACCGATGTCTTCTTTGGTAATGCCCAGCTCTTTCTCCACACCCAACTCCACGGGAAGTCCGTGCGTGTCCCAACCGGCCTTGCGCTTCACCAGAAAACCTTTCATGGTCTTGAAACGGCAAAAAGTATCTTTAATGGATCGGGCCAGCACATGATGAATGCCGGGATGGCCGTTGGCCGACGGAGGCCCTTCAAAGAAAATAAAAGAAGGACATCCCTCACGTTCCGTCATACTTTTGTGAAATACATCCGTTGCATCCCACTGTGCTAATACCTCTTTATTGACTTCCGAAAGATTCAGACGAGCACGTTCTGCAAATTTCTTTCCCATAAAAATATCTTTCCGTTACTGTTATTACCTACACTAGTGCCCGCAAAATTACGAATTTAATCCCGAGAGGGAAAGAAAAACCATGATAAATTGTACAAAAAGATGCGCACCACGCAACGGTCGGATAAAGAATATGCCCCGCAGAAAACGCATCGGCGGATCCTGCGGGGCAGAAGAAGACAAACGTCTTTTAACGAGAACTACTTAAGACCGATCTGACCCTTCCAGGACAGATACCAGTTGCGCTGATCGGAAAGTAAGGCCTTCAGACGCGTGTCGACCTCGCCGTTTCCGTTACGACGGCTCACCTTATCGGCCAGATAAACGGGATCGCCCTTGCGCAAGGCCATACGCATGATGTCATAAAAACGACATCCCTCGAAAGAGGTTTCCAAAACCTGTTCGTTATCAATCAAACTGTCCACCAAAACGATCTCACGGGCCTGTGCACGAGCTGCCCAAGCCGCAGAATCGGCTGCGAACGTCAGTGAAGACGGATCTTTCGGATAATCGGTACTGTCGGTATAAGCCGATACCAGATAGCGCTCGTTCTTGACCGTATTTCCGCTACCCCGCGAGTGTAATCCGATCATCGTATAATCGGTTGACACATCTACAGGCGTTGAGAAATAAGCATTGGGGAAATCGAAATTCTTCACCCACAACGTATCTGCCGTGGTGCCGCAATAAGGCAACACATACTTCTCAATCACATTATTGCTCAAGCCTGTGCTCAGAATGGCATAAGCAAAACGAGGAAAACCGGCATGGTTCAATGCTTCGGCCATACGCAGATAAATCTGCCCTACCCGATAGATATAAATATCCTGAAGATTCGTCTTGTCTATCTTTTGCATATCGGTATATACGCCGTTTACCCGGTATCGGCCCGTAGTCAGACGACCGGACAAACGCAAATCACCGGCTCCGTAAGGCATCTCCTCCTCATCTATATCCTCCTTGGTAGGATAAACCAACGTACCTGCCGACGTCTCTCCACAATAGGCTTGCGATTCACTGTATTGAATCATACACCGGGAAGGCGACAAAGAAGCCTGGTAATCGTTGTTCTCCGTAGTATTATACAAATCACGTAAGCGGTTGTAATAACCGTCGTTGGCTGCGGAGTCCATCGGAATTATCGTAAACATTTCATTTCCGTAGCCGCCATAAGCAGTCACATCGCTACTCGTAAACGGCATACTCACACCGCTAGACCAACTGTTTACCATATAGTATTCGCCGGATTCCAATGCGGAAGACGACCATTCTCTTCGCCATTGTCCGGTACGGGTAAAGCCCTTGTACGAACGTTCCGTCTTGATCCAGTCGTAATAGGACTGGGCCGCCTGACGGGAATAAAGGGGATTCTGAGAAATCGCTCCTTTCCACAACAGCAAGTCGCCCAATACTACCGGAACCGGGAAAAAGCACAAATGCGGATTAATGCGGTCGTCAATCTTGGAATAATCGGGCAAGTCGATGTTTTTATAAGGCTGCAGATCATTAATGAAATAATCACAGATACCCTCCAACGACAGCATCGGATAGTCTTTCTTTGAATCCAGTTCCGTAAGAACAGGCGTAGTAACCAAAGGAACCCTGCCGTAATTCAGTGCCAATTGCAGATAGGTCCAGGCACGAATGGAGCGCACGGCGGCATATTCACGCTGGAAGATCTTTTCGTTGCGGTTGTTCATCAGCGACGTATCGGCATACGCCAGGAAATAGTTGCAGTTGTTGATGACAGCATAATAATCACGCGGCTGATTATACTGATTCTCCTCGGAAATAGTAAAATCGGCCAGCTCTTTTAAATCGGCTATCGCCACATTATTCACTTTCACAAGGTCGCCACGCACTTCCCCCAACAAATGGGTACGCACGGCTATTCCCTGCAACTTATTCAGGATACCCAAAACGGAGTTAACCGTATCAGCCGGCGATATTAAATGACTCTTATCGGCATACACCACATAGTCGTTGCCCATATCAAGCATATCGTCGCACGAAGCGGTCGTACCGGCACACACACCGGCCAACAGGATTTGTAGAAAATATGTTTTTAATTTCATGTCCGTAGATTTAAAGGTTGATTTTAACACCTAAATAGAAACTGCGTCCCTGTGACAACAGACCGCGATCTATGCCTTGTTCCAGCACGCTGTTGCCCATTGAGAACTCGGGATCGGTGCCGAGATACTTAGACAGCGTGAACAGATTGTTGGCCTGTCCCCACACGGTGATGCCCTGAATATATGTATTGTTGATAGGCACCTGATAGCTCAGCGTGACGTTGCGCAAACGCAGGTAACTGCCATCTTCAATCCAACGGTCGCTGAAGCGGGCATTCCCCATAGGATCGCCGAAAACAGCCTTAGGTATGTCCGTAATCTGACCTTCCGACGTCCAACGGGATGTCATGGCGCTACTCTGGTTCATGAAACGGCTGCCTCCTTCGAGCTGAGAACGTACATAATTATATACATCCCCGCCCAGACTGTAATTAAATCCAACATCCAGACGAATACGCTTATAGCTCAAAGAAGTAAAGATGTTACCGTAAATATCGGGATTCGGATTGCCGATAACCGTACGGTCGTTCTCATCGATTCTACCGTCACCGTTCATATCCACAAATTTAACGTCACCGGCGCCGAATTCATAGCGGTCGGTACCGTTCTCACCCACAAAATACAGACCATCGGCCTTGGCTTCCTCGGTAGTGGCATATACGCACGTACCGTTCTGTGTCTTTGCCGTGCGATAGCCATAGAATTGAGATACCGGTCCACCTATCTGAGAACGTACGGTAGCCCCGTAAAGTTCCGTGTCGATGTATTCTTTTGCATCAGGCAATTTCGTCAGTTTATTCACATAATGTCCCACACTGGCTCCCAGCTCCCAGTTCCAGTCATTACGGGATATCAGATGACCGCTTACTGCCACATCAAAACCTTGGTTCTCCAGCGAACCGCCGTTGCTCCAATTCTTCTCCAAACCGGTAATCATATTCAGCTCCTTATAGGTAAGCAGATTGTCGGTCTTGCTTAAGAAATAATTGAAACGGGCGCTTAACCGGTTGTCCAGCATGTTCATCTCAAAACCGGCATTGAAACGTTTCGTAGTCTCCCATTGCAGTTCCGTATTACCGATGTTGGCCAAAGACAAAGCAGGCACCTTATTCAAAAACAAATTACTCTTGAAATAAGAACGGGAAGCCCCGAAGCCGATATTGTCGTTACCGCTTAGACCGTAACCCGCAATAATCTTCAAGTAATCGATGCCTTTCAGATGAAACCAATCTTCGTTGCTTGCCACCCAACCGGCCTGCAAACTGGGGAAAACACCCCATACGACACCGCCCAGTTTAAAGCCGTCTTTCGCATCACGACCGAACAAGGAAGAAGTCTCAATACCCATGTCACCCTGCAAATAATACCGCTGCTTGTAATTGTACTGAGCCTGAGCATACCAAGACATAGAGGCCCAGTTGTCATTGGCTCCTGTAGAGCTTTTGAAACTACAATTATTAATATACGGCGTCTTATCGTTTCCGGTGTTGTAACCTTTTTGCGTATTTAGAGAATAACTTTCATTCATGTAGCGGAAACCGCCCAGCAAATTAACGGAATGGGCTCCATACCGATTGGACCACTCCAGCTTCGTATCGCTCATAATGGAATTCTGCTTGGAAAAGAGCGATTGTATCTCGTTGTCCACCGTAGCCTGAAGCGCCTCCACGTAATAAGAAGGTACTCCATTGATAGCCACGTAATACTTCTCGTTCGTATTCACCAGTGTATAACTGAACAACGACTGTAAGGACAAATGCTTATTGATTTCCCAACGAGGCGTCACAGCAATATTCACATAGCTGTTCTCAAAGTAGTTCTTGTTTTCCGCCGTTCCGTATTCATTAATACAAAGCGGATTGGCCAGACGATAGTTGATATTGCCCAAAGAAGCCAAAGCTTCATCCAAATAATCCTCATCGACAATGTCATAATGTCTGGTCGAGATCTGCCCATTGGCATAAGAATACGGACTCAGCATAGGACTTTTGATCAGAGCCAGATAATTGGTCGATGTCACCGTCTTGTTATCGTAATCGGCCGGAGCACCCACATCCTGCAAAGCGCGCGTCTGGTTGCTGAACGAAGCATCGAACCGTAGTTTCAAATGATCCGAAAGCTTAATATCCGTATTAAAACGGATGTTCAAACGATTCACATCATTTTCCTTAAGCGTGCTCTGTACATTGGTATACCCCAACGACAGCATATAGTTGGCAACATCACCACCTCCCTGCACACTGATACCATAATTCTGCGAGAATGCCTCCCGATAGAGATAGTCGGCCCAGTCCGTATTGTTATTGTATTTATTATAGTAATAATAGTCGGGATTGGCATTCAAGAACTTGAACGAAGTGGCATCCGTACCTGTCGAACGCAATAGCTCCGACGCATAATTCTTATACTGATTGCCGTTCATCAACGAATACATCTTCGGAACCAGCTCGATGCCTCCCGATACGGTCGCATCAATGCGGGTGGCCAAACTTTTATTTCGCTTGGTCTTTATCAGAATCACACCGTTCGCACCTTTGGCACCGTACAAGGCCGTACCGTTTTTCATAACCTCCAATTTCTCAATATCATTTACATTAATGTTATTGAGGAGGTCGTTATAAAAACCACTGTGAAGCATCTCGCGTCCGTATTGCTGGTCGATGATCACACCATCTATCACAATGAGCGGCTGAGCATTCGCCGACAACGAATTAAATCCTCCGATAGTCATAAAACTACCAATGCCCGGAGTGGCACTACGTGAAATCGTACGCACATCGGCTCCCAAACGATTACCGATCTCCGTGCCGATATTGAATGCGGAACTATAATCAAAGCCCGATGTTGTCACATCGCCTGTGATATTATCGTCTTCCGAATAAAGCCCCTTTACGGCATCGGAATGCAAAACGATTTCTTTCAACCGGCCACTTTTGTTTAGACCTACACGAACGGCATTATATCCCGGCGAGGAAACCTCCAAAGACGTTGCATACATCGGAACATCCAGCGTAAAACTGCCGTCTTCCGCTGTCAACGCACTATATCCCTCTCCTGCCGTGCTCCGTATCATCACACCGGACAAAGGTGTTCGCCCATACGACGTGACAACACGCCCGGTCACAGAACGGGTTATTTCTTTCTTCGTAGCTCTCGGTACCCTTTGTACCAATGCCGAATCCCCTTCTTCGATGCGCGCATAGGCTCCCAAAGGAGCGGCAAACAAGAGCGACAGACAATATATACTGTATTTTTTCATATTATATTAGCTTTATGATTCAATTTTTTCCGGTTCTCCTCGGGTTCCACTTTTCTCTATCAGCTTCCTCCTTCGTTTCATAAGGACACATGATTATCTCGTCTATACGGAACGTACGCGTGTATGTTCTTCTGTTTTCTGTGGAGGTGGCGGATGAAGTCAGGACCAGCTGCACCACACCTTCATCCAGCCCTACACCACTATAATTGAACTGTACTCCGGTTGCGAGACAAATCGTATCCACCTGATTGGGAGTGGTAATAAAATCACGTTTACCGGCATTGACTTCCCCGGCAGGAACTGTCAGGTCACGAACTGCACTTTCCGCTTCCATACTTCCGTTTTCCTTACAAGTAAGCATTTTAGCTTTGAACTTGCAAGGCAACGTATCTGCCGGAGCCGCTTTTTCATTATAAGCAATAGCTGGCACCATCACCACATAAATATTATAATAGACCTCGGACAATGTTTCAGGCAGGGTATATGTTATTTTCGACTGTGAGCCACTCGAATTAGCCATGACCTGTAAGAAATAATCATTACTTACGTTAAAGTCATAATGTTTGCCGTTGACATTTGCCGTATCATTCGCCATAAAAGCAGCAACCTGCATCTTGTCTTTTCCCGCATTGTCCTTCTCCGTTTCATAATAGCGGGAATATTCCGCTTCATAATCCCGATCGGCCATAAAAGTCAACTTAGGATTGATACGGGAATTGTCTGCCACATACAAATCTCCGTTGCTGCAAGGCTGTGCCTCCAGTCCCGACAAAATTCCATCGGCATCGAAAGGCCGATAAAAGACATTCACCGTCGGATTGTATTTGTTGTACATCGTATTTATTAAAGAATCCTGTCTGCCGCTCTTTGGATTCAGATTCTTGTTGAAGAACAGACTGCGTACAATCGAAAGTTTGGCGTTGCTATCCGTCAAAGAGTCGCGCACCGCCTGTGTCTGTACATTGGCATACTTATAATAAGAGGTGTACTGAGCATACAAATCATTCCATACCGAATTGGTCAGGCCAAGGAAAATATACGAGCTATCCTCCCTGTTAATATGCCCCAGTGAATTAAACAATCTATTGTTCAACACGATAACGGAATCCAAATAGACCGTCATACCATCCACGACCCCACCGGGAACACTGGCCGATTCATTCAGCACATTCTCGTTAAAGCTACCGAAGAATTTGGCAATGCTGTCTAACCCGGGTGTCTGCTGTATCTTCTCCCATACATTCGGATAGAAAGAGAGTTTATTCCCCACCTTATACAACACTCCGTTTGAAGCCTGGATATTCTTGTTCAGGAACATCTCATTCTCCAAAGCATTCGGCTGCAGGCTGAGATATTTCCCGTTAAGCATCATAATCGTATCGTTCGTATAGGAAGAAACGGACGTATTATACAATGCAATATGATTTTTAACAAACTGAACGATGACCGAATTATAATCATCCTTCACCCCACGGGCTTTTTCTTCCTTATATACGGCTATCAGGCTGTCGGCCACATGATCCGTAATGACCGGAGCCCACACCGTCAGCATCTGCGGAGAGTTCAACTGCCGGTCGTAGCCGGTAGCTTTCAACACCGTAGCAAAAGGCGACAGAGTGGCATCCGCATTAATGTTTTCCCACAACGACAATCCGTTGTGACCGTCACTCCTACCTTCATAATGATCATTCCAAGTGTCGGTACAAGCTGTCCAGGCCAGCAAGGCCCCGGACAGCAAACAACCGATCAACGCTTTATTTCTATTTATTTTTCTCATGATATACTTCTTTGCAAACGATTAATAATCATCTTCACCTTTTCCTTCACCCTCGATACCATAAACGCTCTTAGGCACAATCTCTATATAGTCGATCATCAACTCGGCTCCGCCCTCGGCATACACCGAACGAATACGCAACGTATGGTCTCTGTTCGGGTCATCCAGTGTAACCGTGCAGAGCACTTTACGAATGGTAACGGCATTATTATAGAAATAATTCTCCGTATTGATGGAACCGTCGGGAATACCCGAAGTAGAGAAATTGAATACACTACGCGGGCCTCTGTAATAGCCGTTATTCTTCAGCTCCTTCTTGTTCTCCGTATCCTCGTCGGCAGATAATTGGGTCGGGTTCTTCCAACCGATAGATGGATCGGTTCCGGTCTTACGCATGTCCAAGGGAATACCGCGCGCTTCACCATCGAAATATACCTGGGCAATACCACGCGTTGAAGTGGCCGCGAAGCCCAGACGAATCTCGTATGTACCTTCGGGTACGGATGGCAACTTGAACGTAATGTCATAACTATCGCTTTGTTCGCCTTTCAAGTTGAACTCATCCCCTTCATAACTCCAGTAATAATTATGACAGAACTGATAAATAAAGTACCCGTCGCCTACGATATTCACATTATCCAAATAGCCCTGCGGAAAAACATAATTCTTGGCATAACGCCCGGTTGTGTTCTCCGACTCCGGCAATGTATTATAATCCGTACGGATGTTATTGGACATAAGTTCCGGGAACAGGGTGTACAAATCCATTCGCATACGGGTATTGAATACAACTTCTTTTGTTTCCGTTCCGTAATCCACCAGCTTGTCAATATAATAGTAAATACAATTCTCGCCCATCTGTTCGTATTCATCTTCAATGGTAGGCGTAATCATACTTCCTTCAATATTCCCCCCCCGATCGTTCATGGCACGGTTTATATACAGTTTATTACGATTCTCCAACGCCACGTAACGAAGCACAGTTGCTTTCTCTATCTTCATTGTCGTGTGCGGGCACATCGTACTATACCATTCCGTCGGGTTCGCCAACGTAGTTTTGATAGTGGAATTGGTCGTCAGACGATCGTACAGTCCCAGCCGGTCCAACAAATGATAAGCGATCAGTTTATTCAACGGATTACGACGGTCTGTCAAAGCCTCTTCCGTAAATTGATTATAAGGCAAGTCCATATCTGCCGGATACACCGATACGGCATAATCATAAAAATCTTTCAGGCTGTTGATTTCATAACCGCCTTCTCCTTTGCTTGCACGCAAAATGGAATCGGGCACCACAAAGGCCGTAAAGCCATATTTACGTCGTTCGGGTACATAGCATCGGTTATCATGTCCGTTTGATTTGATAATCTTGCCATCGGGATAAAAATTAGGATATTTCGCCGGATCCCAGCTCAAATCCTCAATCTTGCTTATCGAGTCGATCAGACCTGTTGCCACCAATGCATCATAAAACAAAGATATTTTCGGATTATCTTGCATGATATTGGTCAACGTACCTTTCGAAGGCTCGATAATGGCATTTACCGGCTGCACGATACCGTTCTCCACCGAATCGTTCATCAGTTCGGGGATGATAAGAGCGGTTTTATTCACCAATATCGTCGAAGCCAGCGTATCTACGCTTCCGTCTTCCTGAAGTTCCGTAACATAACCCGGGCTGGTCAGCAAGGTACGTCCCAACATATTCAATGATCCCAAAGAGTTTCCCGTCATATCTACCGTGTGGTACAACTTATCCACCAAATGGGTACGTGCAATCGTATCGCAAACCTCCACCGGTATCTCGGCAACAGACGAATATCCCTTTTTAGTCATATAGGCATTCACCGCTTCATTTGTCGGGGCAAAACAGGTATATTCTCCATAAGCCGATAGCTGATCCATCAGACCGGCTTTCGTTACGATCTGAGCAAAACCGCTGAAGTTGCTTCGGCTATTCAGATAATCGCTCATCATCTCACCTGTAAAGGTATAGTAACTCTCGGAAGGAATATCATCGCTGCAACTCGTTGCCAGCATCCCCCCTCCCACAGGCAATACCAAGGCCAGCAAAACGGCCATCTTATTTCTATATCGTTTCATATTCATTATTTTGTGGATTCATAGGAACCTTCGGCCTCATTGGCATAGAACGGCTTCTGCTCCAGACTTGAATTCAATTTCACCTCATTCTTGTTGTAAGGCCAATACAACGCCTCCATATTCACAAAGAGTGTTCCCGTTCCTGCTGTCGAGGAGGTGAACTTAGGCTGCACCTTTGAGCGGACAATCTGTGTGTTACCGTCACGACGGGCCTGACGAACCAGGTCGAACCATCGCTTACCTTCAAACATCAATTCAATCTGTCGCTCTTTCAATATCAGATTGCATATATCCGCTTTGTTGGCATAATCTCCCAGCTGAAGCAGTTTCTTGTTCGAACCGGAAGTGTTTCCCATAAACGAACGTGTATTGACAGCATATACCAGATAGAATGCTTTCTTCAACAATTCGGCGTCTTCCTCGCTGCCGTCATCCGCCATCTGATTGGCATAAGCCTCGGCCTGCATCAGCATAACGTCGGTCAGACGGTAAAAAATCCAATTGGCATCCAGAAGGCTCCTTCCCGACATAGAAGATGCTCTGAAGTCCGAACCGTTCTGCTGAATGGTAATATCTTTATACACACCTTTTCGTATGGAAAAAGACGAAGCATCCTGATCCGACACAATATTCTCATAGAACCGGCAATCTTCTTTCTTGAAATAGACCGGAGTCGGGTTCTTCAAGTCACTTCCCAACACATCGGGAGGAGCCAGGAAGCCGTGTCCGGCATTGGATTTGTCACGTCCGGTAAACTCACCGAACAGGCGGCCTACCGCCGAATTTTCCACATGTGTATCTCCGGCCACTCCCGTCGGGTCATAACTCAATTCAAAAATGCTCTCCATACTGTTTCCTTCACCAAAAATCCGGTTATAGGCATTCCCGTAATAATTACCCCCTTGGTGATTCGGATACAACGGATACCCACGGGTCGGATCATCCTCGTGCTTCATCAAAGTAGGCATGCCGATCCCCATACTGCTCGCCCCGTTTGCTTGCTTATCAAACTTGGCCAACTTGGAATCGATCACCATCTGGCAATAGCTCTCCGCCTTCTGATAGTCACCTTTCCACAGATACATATCCGCCAACAGCGCATGAATGGCATCCTGTGTGATACGGCCGGTATTGTATATCACCTTCGGATAAGCTTTCAGCGCATTGTTCTGCACAGCCTCCACATCGGCAATGATATTGTCCAGCACCGTTTCAAAAGAAGAAGCCGGCAAATCCACTACCTGATCTTCCTGTTTGACCGGGTTGGTGTAATACGGCACATCCTTAAAAGCCCGTATCAGATAGAAGTAGCACATAGCGCGAAGCGTAGTCAGTTCCGCTATAGTGGCCTGCACCTCACTGGAGGTATAAGTAGGATCTTTCATACTCACCTCGGGCGCTTTGGCTATAATCTGATTGCAACGGTTGATCACGTTATAGACATCCGTCCATGCGGTATATGCGTTTGTAGAGAGGATGTTCTCGCGCATAATCTCATACAAGCCACCTTCATCCTGTATCTTTGTTCCGTTATACAAGTTGTCCGAACGCATCTCACCCCATGCCAACACGCGCGAAATAAACGCATCGGACTGCATGGCGGCATAGCAGCCGAACACCATCTGCTCCACATCTTTTTTCTCATCCCAGAAGTTATCTTCCGTCACCATGTCTTTCGGAAGAATGTCCAGGAAGTCGGCACAGCCTGCCAGTGTCAGACAAGCCGCCCCCAGCAGTGTGGTTCTTTTTATTCTATATATCATGTTTTTCATATTCATCATCTCCTTTACTTTAGAATCCTACCGTGATACCCAAGGTGTACGATTTGGAACGCGGAGTTCTGGAATTGTCCGTAGACACACCGAAGCCACCGTAAGCAATTTCCGGATCCACACCGCTATACTTCGTCAGACAGAACACATTGTTTGCACTGGCATAGAAACTCAACTGGTTCAGACCAGCCTTTTTAATCATCTTCTCCGGGAAAGAGTACGACAACTGCAAATAGTTCAGACGCAGGAATGTACCGTCTTCCACAAAGCGGTCGCTGATCAAAGTGTTATAGTTGGATTTGTCACCGTACATGGCACGCGGGAGTACCGGCTGTCCGTTGGCACCGTCGCCCTCCTTGCGCCAACGATAGTTCACGGCCTGGCTCTGATTGTTGTTGGAAATCATGCTTTCCATATCCAGACGGGCCATATTCAGAATGTCATAGTCGATACGATAATTGAACTGTGCATTCAACGCCCACTTGTCGTAACGCAGACGGAAGCCGAAACCGCCGGTCAGCTTGGGTAACGAATTACCCAAATAAACAATATCCAGCTGATTGATGTTACCGTCATGGTTCACATCTTCGTAAATGGCGTCACCGCCCTTGAAACGGTATGCGCCGTCGCTTCCCATCTTGTAGCAGAAACGCATCTGAACGGGATCCCCCTTATCATCCAATATGGGTTGCCCGGAAGCATTGTATGCTATCGGGAAAGTCTTTCCGTCTACGCTTTTCCCTTCTTTCAGCATCTGCTTATACGATTCATAGTTATACTGATACACGCCTTTGTAACGGAAACCGTAAATGGAGCCGAACGGGTTGTCTATCTGCACACGCTGCAACACGGAACGGTTGGCTTCCACAAAATCGGAATTCAACGATTCCAGGATAATGGGGTCCATCTTGGTGATCACATTCCGGTTATTGGCAAACGACACGTTCGCATCCATCGAGAACTTGCCTTTCTTCAGCAGACGTTCTCCCTGGATATTGAATTCCCATCCGGTATTTTTCAAGTCGCCCACATTCTTGTATCTCAACGCTCCGTAACCGTAAATACTGGTTATGCCCGCATTCCCCATCAACATGTCTTTCGTCTTCTGGTTATAAATCTCCACCTGCATCTTCAGCCGGTCGTCGAAGAATCCCAGATCGAAACCCACGTTCCAGGTATATGTCGTCTCCCACCGGAGATCCGTCAGTTTCAAACCGTCGGGCGACATACCGATCAGATCCAGATACGTATTCGAAGCATGGTATTTATTCAGATAAAGGAAGTTGTCATTCGGTTGTTTTCCTACCATACCCCATCCCGGACGGACAGAAAGCATGGTCATCTTCAGGTAGTTCTTGCTCCATTTCATCCAAGGCTCGTCTATAATGTTCCATCGACCGGATACGGCTGGGAAATATCCCCAGCGCTTGCCGGGACCGAATTTCGTGGTAGCATCCACACGCATGGAGTAAGCCAATGTATAGCGTGACTTGTACGAATAGTGGGTAGACAGCGTATAATATAAACTTCTCCACTGTCCGAACCCGCTGCTCATGCCTGTTATCAACGCACCCGCAGAAGGCGACATCAGACCGGCCGGCAGACGGCTGGCATCCGTAGACTGATTGCTGGAACTACCCGACACAAGTTGGAAACGTCCCATCGCCAACAAATAATGGTCTTCGTTCTTGAAGTGAGGCTGGAACGTAAGTGTGTGGGTTGTAGTGAATGCCAGGCTCTTGCTGCTGAAAGAAGAAGACTGATGGGTTTCCAGATAATTCAGCGTAGAAAGTTCGCGCGGATAGTCGCGGTCGGTATAGGCATTGAAAATGTTCATCACCACCCGTCCGTTATACGTAAGCTGATGCTGGGTATCATCGGTTCCCAACAATTTATATTCCAGTTCCAGTTCGGGCGTAATGTCGTACGTACGATATTGGTCTTTGGCGAGTTCTGCGGTAGCCAGCGGATTATCATAACCTTTCTGGTCGTCTTTGAACTCCGGCGACATACTTTGCAGCACATAGTAATAACGTCCGTTAGGCACACCGTTCACCGGTTCTTCATAGATAGCCAGGTTAGGCATCTTCTTGTAAGCGATGTCCAACAGGTTTTTATAATTGCGCTGGTTATCGGTATACGTCATGGCAAAGTTACTGATGATCTTGATACGGTCGTTCACATAGTAGTCCAAAGCCATACGGGTGGAGAAGCGGTCCAACTTCTGTTGGATGATAGAACCCGTTTCGTGGTCGTAACCGCCGGAAATACGGAACAACGTCTTGTCGTCACCGCCTGTTACAGCCACATAATGGTTTTGGCGCAGACCCACCTGTGTCACTTCCTTCACCCAGTCGGTATTGTTGTCATACATATTGTGTTCCGAGAAGTGCTCGTCATAGTTCAGTTCCTTGATATTGGCGGCCATGTCGTTCTGCGTCGGATTGAAATAGCTCTCTTTCAACAACATGGTGTACTGGTCGCCCGTCAGCAGGTCGATGCCTTTCGGCTGATACGTTCCCGTCATACGCAGGCTGTAGTTCACACGGGCCTTGCCCCGGTGTCCGCGCTTCGTCTTGATTTCAATCACACCGTTGGCACCCTGTGATCCCCAGATAGCCGTTGCAGCCGCATCCTTCAACACTTTAATATCCTCGATGTCCTCGGGATTGATGTTCAGCAACTGGGCAAACTTCTCGTCATTGGCCGTGCTTACATCGAAATCGGACTGATCTACCTGCCACACGTTACCGTTCACTACGATAAGCGGCTCGGAACTGGTCAGCGTACTGATGGTGGAAGCACCGCGCAGACGCATGGTCGTACCGGACCCCAGGTCACCGGAGTTGGCCACGATATCCAGACCGGCAATACGTCCCTGCAAAGCCTCGTCTACCGAGGTGATTCCCAATCCTTCAAACTCCTTGGCATTGATGCCCTGAGCGGCAAAGGAGACTTCGCGTTCGGGGATAGCCAGACCGGATGTCTGCATCTTCTTCTTAGCCGTTACCACCGCCTCCGTCATCTGAATGGCCTTATCGCTCAATTTGATCTTGAACACGGTTTTATTAATAGGCAGAATCTGTGTCTGATAACCGATATAACTTACCTTGATCTTGTTCTTGGGGTTCTTGATCGACAGCACAAAGTTACCGTTCATGTCCGTCACCGTAGCGTTTACCATACGGTTGGAACCGTCAATCTCAACGACATTCACACCCGGCAGTACATCCAGATCATCCGAGATCGTTCCGCTGACGCGCGTGATGCCTTGTGCTCCCGCTCCTGTGCCGACAAGCAGGCCGCACATAAATAGAATATATTTAAATAGTCTCATGGTTTAGATATTTTATGTTTCTTTCTCTGTTGAGCAGCAAACTGGTCGGTTGCATAAAACAACGGAGCGTCAATCTGGTGAATGACGGCATACGACGAGCTGTAAATCTCGGACTGACATTTCCGGTATTGAACAGATACTGACGAGACAGCCTGTTGGAATTTTCCGGATTCACCCGGCGCACATTGCCGCATGCGTCTTTTACGGTCATCTGGCCGCCAATGGTATAATCCACCGTCAGCCTGCGGAAACGGTTGATAGCCGTATCCAAAGCGGCTGTTTCGTATAAACCGTTCGAAATGTTCTGTCCGCCCAGATACAACGCATTGTCCTGGATATGATAGCGCAGAAAGCTCTCTATCTTATATTGCAGGTCAGCCGCCAGCGAATCGCTCTCCTCCTGGGTCAGTTCTTCATTCTCTTTTATTTTTTCCACGTCTGCCCACGTAGGCAGTTTCTTGTCGTCTATCAATTGACGTATCGTCTCGTTCGTAGGCACGTAAATCGTATAGTGGAAGTTATTGAAGAAATTGACGGCATTGTCGATAGTGGCATGTCCGTCAACCGCCTTTACCATGAACGAGCTTTCTCTCAACAGATTGAAGAATTCTTCGTAGTTCGGGTCCGACTCCAGCACCTTATACGGGCTCTGCATGGTGCTCATCAAAGGAGCCTCTTCCACCACGTACGTACGACCGTTACCGCCGTCCGTCATATCGTAAACGGAATCGATACGGAAGAACTGGTTGCGCTCTACCTGATAACTTCCGGCCAACGACACTTTGCCGCCCTCCTCATGACGTACCACAATCGGCCCTCCGGCCTTGTTCGTATAATAGGTCTGCTCGTCGTTGAAAAGACCTACCACGATATGGTTGTCCATAATGTCGCGCAAGCGATTGCGGATTTGATTGATAGTGGGCTGCTGCGAATTCGGCAATTGTGCCCCTATCTCGCCGCTTTCCATATCATACTTGTAGGCTGTCACTTTAAGCATCGACTCGTTATTCTCATCTTTTCTAATCTGCCAAAGGGTCTGCTGATTTTTACCGTATGACACCGGATCAATATAATGCAACAAAGCATTATCGGAAGGAACAATAAAACTGTAGCGGCTGCCCATTGAATTAAGATAAGCTTGATACTCAGGCAAGAGAGCCGGTACTTTCTGGTCTCCCTCCACCGTCACTACACGGAAGATCACACCCAAACCGTTTTCTTCGTTCTCACGCACCATTGCCGGGAAAAATACCGACTGATATTCCGGGGCAATAAATACTTTGTTCACCTGATACACCACACCGTTGCAACCGATAAAGCAACTGTCTACATCATCCACCGTCAACCCCATCAATTCGTTCTGTGAATTGGAAACGGAAGCGAACTTGCTCGGTACGCTTGTACGGAAGGAGTTCAACATCTGATTATTAATAAGTGGTCTGAGTACATTATCAGGCACGTTATCCCACGTCTGATAACGGTCTTTCAGAGGCTTACCAGCCCCGTTGAAGTAATCGTCCAACGCCTTGTCGGTGGGCACCAGCATCGCACCGGCATCCATCGACATGCTGATGCCTTCCTGGTTGTACACGATATAACGGTTCCAACAGGGATCGTAGCTCAGCACAGCTCCTATTGCATTACCGTCCTCGTCGGTAGTCATACTCGAATTAGGTGCATTGTTGAAATAGCGCAGGACAAATACGGAATCCTCCACACCTGTACCATTATTATATATACGGTTGTATTCCGATGAGGCCGAAGCCGAATATACCGGACGGCAATAGCGGTTCATCAACTTGTTGAACAAGGCAAACTGCTTTTTACCTCCGATGATACCGGCCATGTTGTCGAGCGGTGTAGGCACTTCCTCCAGCACGTGGATATATCCGTTCTGACACGTGATATTCTCCTCCGTCACCTTCATTCCGTTGATATACGAACGGTCGATGTCACTTACGGCACCGTTGGTCAGAATGCTGTAATCCTCGGCCGTGATATTGTTATTGCGCATATAAGCCGGGAGGAAATGCACCATCGGCGTAGCCGAGTTGTCTTTCATAATCAATATACCGTCTTTTCTCTCACGATACTTGTCCCAGTAAGGCGTTTCCGGCATATCCGCCGGCATCATGCGAGGCACGGAGTCGTAAACGGAGATACTGGACGAACGACGCATACAACTGCCCTTCGTGGGAGGATCTCCAGGTATATTCGACATCAACTCCAGCAGGTAAGCGTTGTTTATCATGGACGATTTAAACAACAGCTTTTTCTGAGCACCTGTCAAGTCCGACAGCGAGCGCGCTCCCCACGGATTGTTCTGCCAGAAGCGGTTCCACGCCGCATCGTCCGCCACAAACAATGTTTTACTACCCGTCCGCGAAAGCATGGATGGGTAATTGTCCTCCGCCAGCACTTTGTCGTTAATCAGCGCCAGTGTCTGAGTGAATGTTCCCCGTTCTTGCAATTCGTCGTAAATGCTGCTACCGAGCCACGAAGGCGTCCCCGTCAGCAAATCGTCCTCACACGAGGTGAGTAGCGCTCCACCCAGGAACACAGCACAAGCCGAACCGGTCAAACGCGCCAGTCGTCTTTTAAGAATACTGCTTTTCATGTTTATAAATAGGTTAAAAATTCTTTTACATTTTTAATCTGTGTCCCCAAACAGGAGGACAAAAGTGTTCAAATATATAATTTTTTTAAGAAATCACAACATTCATTCTTTTTTTTCAGCCGTCAAAAATGTTATATAACATAAAATAAAAACTTTTTTATGTGTAAGAGCAACACTAATCTACTTCTTTAAGTGTATTTATCACGTTTAATTATTAAAGAGACCGTCGTCTCCTTTTTTCTCTTTTTTTACTATTTATACGAATGAGGTCGATAAAATCCCAGCTACTCATCCTCTTTTTTTATCTTTTTCTCTCGTCCGATTGTCAATATTTTATCCGTCTTTTACGGATCCACCTAATACACTGTATAACAAGATAATAACAAATGCAAAACGTCATGCTCACCCCGACAAAACGGGGCGAGCATGACGTTAGAGAGAGACGAGCGCCACGTTTTAACGCGGCGAGCACCCCTTTTCACGCTTTCCTAGGCCCCGTTTATAGGGCTTTCTAACGCGCACATTCTCAACAGATAAAGAAAACTCAAAATAAACATCCCTCAAGAGAAATACAGAGGCGAGGGGAAATAGGTTTTGTGAAGATTTTTCTATAATAAAAGTAGACCGGAGCTGACCGGATACAAAGGACACATCAAAAATTACCGGCGACAACGCTTCAAGAACCAGGCATGCGCATAAAGCAGATAGTAGACGGCGGCACCGGCCGTCAGCAACATCCCCACGCCATAAACCGCCCGGGGACAACACCGCATCATCAGACATCCCCCAAAGAATCCCATACAAATGCCGCCCTCCCAGGCCAGCATATACGTAGACTGGGCGGTTCCCCTTTCGCAATGCTCCGAAATACGTATCAGGAACAGCAGGTACCGGCTACTTGTCAATCCCAATCCCCAACCGGCCAGTACGGAAGCAAAAGGCACCGTCACGACGGCCTCTCCCGTCAACAGAAGCAAGCACGCCCCGAACAGAAGAATCAGACCGGCCGTAACTTCCGCCCGCAAATCGGCATTGGCAAACACAACCTCGTGCGACACCAAAGCCAGCAAAAAACCCACCATCAGCAAACCGTAGAACTCAAAACACCGGTTGCCGGCCATCATCAGACCGGCCGACAGGGTGACGGGCAGCAAACCGAAAAACAAGGGGCTGCCCCGCCTCAGCCAAAAACGGTCGGTAGAAAAACGAACGGGTTCCAACGGAGTGCGAAACGGGACGTGAAGCCGCAACAGAAGCACGAGCGCCGCCGTCACCGCCACACAAGCCATACTCACCATCACGTTTGCCATACCGCAACGGATAGCCAGCCAACCGGCAGCCGGTCCCAGCGACCAGGCAAAACGACTGAACCAATAATAGACGTGAGCGGCCTGCGTGCGCCGCCGCGTATGGGACAGGTCAATAAGCAACGTGCTGCCCAAAGCAATCTGAAACACCCCGAACGCCATGCCTTGCAGCAGGCGCAACACAGCCGGGAGCCCGGTAGGCAATCCGGGAAAAGAAAGAACGAATGTTGCCGCCATTACGGCCAGCATCGCCCACAGGCAGATGGTCTTCCGCTTATACGTATCAAGCCAGTAATTGCAGAACGGGCCGGGCAGAAACAAGCCTAGCCCGAACAAAGCCACCATCGCACCGGATTCATCGAGAGCGGTGCCGCTCTCCTCCCCCTGCCAGACCGGCCAAAGAGGCATGAACATATACACCGACATGCTGACCCATAAATTAATGAAATTTATCTGCCAGAAGCCGGCCGTCCATAAACGGGGTCTGCCCGTAACGGAATCTTGCCGCACAATTAATATTGTTCGTTACTATTCGGGAAATCGCAATTTTTCACATCGGTGATATACTGCCCGATGGCATCCGTCATGACTGTATGCAGATCGGCATACTGTCTGAGGAACTTGGGAGAAAATCCTTTGTTCATACCCAGCATGTCGTTCACCACCAGCACCTGGCCGTCGGTTCCTCCTCCGGCCCCGATACCGATCACGGGGATGGTCAGTTCCGATGCAACCCGTGCTCCCAGATCAGCCGGAATCTTCTCCAGCACGATGGCGAAACAGCCGGTATCTTCCAGTGCGTGGGCATCGGCTATCAACCGGGCCGCCTCGGCCTCTTCCTTGGCGCGCACGGCATACGTCCCGAACTTATTGATGCTCTGCGGCGTCAGCCCCAGATGTCCCATAACGGGAATACCGGCCGCCAGAATGGATTTCACCGTGTCCAGGATCTCCACTCCACCCTCCAGTTTCAAGGCATCGCAACCGCTCTCTTTCATGATACGGATAGCGTTCGACACCCCTTCCGTGGCATTCACCTGATACGTACCGAAAGGCATGTCGCACACTACCAGCGCACGTTTGGCTCCCCGCATCACCGAGGTGGCATGATAAATCATCTGATCCAGCGTAATCGGCAATGTGGTGGTATTGCCCGCCATTACATTCGAGGCCGAATCGCCCACCAGAATTATATCCATACCGGCGCCGTCTACAATCTGTGCTGTGGTATAATCATAAGCCGTAAGCATGGCGATTTTCTTGCCCTGCCGTTTCATTTCCATCAAACGATGCGTTGTCACTTTCCGGGCATCGTCTACCAAATAACCAGCCATAATTTTCTTCGTTATTTAAAATCCGGGTGCAAAATTACGTCTTTTTTCAGATTCTAACGAAGAAGCCTTAACATTTTTTCCGGCGTCATGTCGCAAAAGTCGGGTATCACTTCGTCACATTTGTCCCGGATAGCCTCGGCCGGATGGGTAGTGGCAAGCCCCATCACCTTCATGCCCGCACTCCGTCCGGCTTGCAATCCGTGAAAGGAATCTTCGAAAACCACACAGTCACCGGCACCGACGTGCAGCACCTCGGCACCCAGCAGATAGCAGTCGGGGGCCGGTTTGGAACGTGTAAAGCGTTCCGATGTCAGGATCTCGTCGAAAAGTGTTTCCAACTCGGGATGTGCCTCACCCACGCGCCTCATCTTTTCAAGATTGGAACTGGTGACCACCGCCGTACGGACGCCGGCTTCTTTCAGCGCTTGCAGAAAGGCCTGCACGCCCGGTATATAATCGTATTGCATCCGGCGCTCAAAGTCATTCAGCCTGTCGGTGATGGAAGCCTGCAAGGAGGCGTTCCCCGCAAACCATCTGTCGTAAATCTGTACCAGGGTCTGCCCTTTGATTTTCAGTTCGAAGCCGTCCGTTTCGGGATGATACTCCCTACCGATCTCTCCCCAGAACACACTGTATTGGGTTTCGGTATCGAACACCACGCCGTCCAGATCGAACAAAGCCGCTACCGTATCCCCGTTTTTCATCTTCTTTTCCGTCATATCGCACATATTCCGTTTATTTACGGCGGAAAAGGTAAGAAAAACTATTTTTTTTATTACTTTTGTTCCGCAAAACTATCACGAACGCAGTTCGGAACTATGAAACCATCCTTGATAAAACTCATTGAAGACAGCATCAGACAGAACTGGGACCTGAAAGCCCTGACGGACTTCAACGGCGAAACCCTTCAATACAAAGACGTGGCCCGTAAAATCGAGAAACTGCATCTGATGATGGAAGCGGCAGGTATCCGTCCCGGCGACAAAATCGCCCTGTGCGGCCGCAACAGCAGCAACTGGTGCGTGGCTTTTCTGGCCACCCTCACGTATGGAGCCGTCATTGTTCCCATTCTCCATGAATTCAAACCGGACAACATACATAATATCGTCAACCATTCCGAAGCCCGTCTGCTCTTTGTAGGCGATCAGGTATGGGAAAACCTGAACGAGAACTCCATGCCCGCCCTCGAAGGCATTCTTTGCCTGCGCGATTTCACCCTGACCGCCTGCCGGTCGGACGATCTGGATTACGCCCGCCGGCATCTGAACGAACTTTTCGGCAGAAAATACCCCAAACTCTTCACCGTGGACGATGTCGGTTATCCGGCGGAAAGCAGCGAAGAGGAAGTGGCCGTCATCAACTACACTTCGGGAACGACCGGCTTTTCCAAAGGAGTGATGCTCCCCTACCGCAGCCTGCTCTCGAACATTCTTTTCTGTCGCAGCAAAATGAAACTCCGGCAAGGAGACAATATGGTGTCCATGCTCCCCATGGGGCATGTATTCGGCATGACAGCCGACTTTCTGTACGGCATCACCCAAGGCGCCCATCTGTTCTTCCTTACGCGCATGCCCTCGCCCAAGATCATCATCAACGCAGTGGCACAGGTACATCCACGGATCATTGCCTGCGTCCCCCTGGTGATAGAAAAGATCGTCAAGAAAGAGATTCTGCCCCGTATCGACAATAAAATCGGCAAATTGCTCTTACGCCTACCTATTATTAATGAGAAGATCAAAGAACGCGTGCGGGAAGAGAGTATCCGGCTGTTCGGAGAGAATCTACAGGAGATCGTAGTGGGCGGTGCCTCCTTCAACGCCGAAGTAGAAGCTTTTCTGCGTAAGATAAAATTTCCGTGTGTCAACGGTTACGGCATGACGGAATGCGGACCGTTCATCTGCTATTCACCCTGGGAAGAATCCGCCTACACCTCCTGCGGACGGGCGGCCGACCGCATGGAAGTGCGTGTCATAAGCCCCGACCCGCAACGGATACCGGGCGAACTGATTTGCCGGGGGACCAACAACATGCTGGGGTATTACAAGAACCCGGAAGCCACGGCGCAGGTCATCGACAAAGACGGATGGCTGCATACGGGCGACATGGCCGTCATCAGCGAAAGCGGACATGTGTACATCAAAGGCAGATGCAAGAACATGCTGCTGAGTTCCAGCGGACAAAACATCTACCCCGAAGAGATCGAAGCCAAGTTGAACAACATGCCGTTTGTGAATGAATCGCTCGTTGTCATGAGCCGCGAGAAACTGGTGGCACTGGTCTATCCCGATTTCGACGAGGCGTTGCGCAACGGATTCGACGAGAAGAAGCTGGCGGAATTGCTGGACCAAAGCCGTACGGACCTGAACCGGGAACTGCCGGCTTACTCGCAGCTCACCCGCATCGTACTGCAAAGCGAAGAATTCGAAAAAACAGCCAAGAAAAGCATCAAACGGTACTTGTATCAACAAACGGACATATAAGCATGAACGAGCCTTCCCGACTGATCGTTTACAAAGCCTCTGCCGGCTCAGGAAAGACTTTCACGCTGGCCGTACAGTACATCAAACTGCTGCTAACGGCTCACGGAAATACGCACTACCGCCACATCCTGGCCGTGACATTCACCAACAAGGCCACAGCCGAAATGAAGGACCGTATTCTGCAACAATTATACGGTATATGGAAAGACGTGCCTTCCTCACACCCTTATCTGAAGGCACTGAAAAAAGAACTGGCAAGCGACGGATTCCCCCCCATCACCGATGAGGAAATCCGCCGAAAGGCAGGCTTAGCCCTGCGAAACATCCTGCACGATTACAGCCGCTTCCGCGTAGAGACCATCGATTCGTTCTTCCAGTCGGTACTGAAAAATCTGGCCCACGAACTTAGTCTTACAGCCAATCTGCAAGTGGACCTGAACGACAAGGAAATGCTGGGTAACGCCGTAGACCGTCTCATGGACCGCCTGCATCTGGAACCGCGCCTGCTATTGTGGGTGTCGGAGTATGTAGACGACAAAATACGCAACGACGAACGTTGGGATGTGAGCCGTGAAACCAAGGATTTCGCCAGGTGGATCTTCAGCCCGGCTTATCTGGAAAGCAGCGCGGCCCTGCGCAACATACTGGACGACGACAAACGGATGCTGCACTACCGGAAAGCCCTGCAAGACATAAAAGCGGACGCATGGGATAAACTGGCAAGCGCCGTGGAACATTTCAGAGAAGAACTTGAAACATTCGGCATAAGTTGCACGGATTTTAAATCGGGCTCCACCCTGAACACGTATTTGAACGCATTGATGGAGAAAGGCTTCGAGGCGGAATTCAAAATCACGCTGCAACGCTATCTGGAAGCCCCCGAAAACATGCTTGTCGCCGCCAAACAGAAAAACACATATTGGCTGGAAACGGCGGAACACTTTCGGGAACTCCTGCAAGAGATACGCCATTTCCAAACCACAGGAGCCGAGCCGTACAATACCGCTTCGCTCTCTCTGAAACATCTCAATCCGCTCCGGCTACTCGGATCGATCGACGAGGAAATAACATCCATCACCCAAGAGACCAACCGTTTTCTGCTCGCAAAAACACCGATTCTGCTGAACAAACTCACCGAAGGTTCCGACGCGCCGTTCATCTTTGAGAAGATGGGCGCGGAATTTCATCACATCATGATCGACGAGTTTCAGGACACCTCCACACTGCAATGGCAGAACTTCAAAACCCTGTTGCTGGAAAATATGGCCGGCGGCGGGAGAAATCTGCTGGTGGGCGATGTCAAACAAAGCATCTACCGCTGGCGAAACGGCGACTGGACGATACTGAACAACATCGGCAGAGAGATGGCGGCCCAAAGTCCCCAGCTCCGCCGGTTGGAATATAACTTCAGAAGCGAACGCCGGATTATAACCTTTAATAACCGCGTCTTCGAACGGGCTGGCCGTGTACTGGATGACTTACATCCCGAAGCCCAACTGAAACTGGCGGAAGCATACAGCGACGTCGGCCAAAAGTGCCCCGAAAACAAAGGGGATGCCGGATTCGTACGCGCACGCTTCTATCCGTCCACCCGAAAATCCACAGACGAGAACTGGGAAGAGCTCATGCTGGAGGACCTTTGCGAACAAGCGGCCGAACTGCACCGCGCAGGCGTAGGTTATTCGCAAATGGCCATCCTGTTGCGCCAACGCAGGCATGCCGTACCCGTGGTAGCCGCCTTTTCCCAACGGCTGCCGGACGTAAAACTGGTTTCGGACGAAGCGTTCCGGCTCTCGTCTTCCACCGGTATAAACATGCTCATCGCCGCCCAGCAGGTGCTCCGTACACCGGAAGATAGCGTAGCGCTGGCCTATCTGGTCGTGCACTACCAACACGACATTCTGGAACAACCGGTCGATCTGAACGGCTGGTTGCTCACCGAACCGTCCCGTCTGCTTCCCGAACCGTTCGTCCGCGAACGGGAACGGCTCCGGCTGATGCCGCTATACGAATTGCAGGAAGAACTGTTCCGATTGTTCTCCCTGCAAAAACTCGTCAAACAGGAGGCCTATTTTTTCGCTTATTTCGACCAGGTCGCCACGTATCTTCAGGAAAATCCGTCCGACTTGTCCTCCTTCCTGACTTTTTGGGAAGAAGAACTGTCCGAACAGACCATTCCATCCGGCGAGACGGACGGCATACGCATCTTTACTATCCATAAATCCAAAGGATTACAGTTTCATACGGTTTTTGTTCCCTACTGCCACTGGGACGTGGAGCGCGATAAGCATACAAACGGATCCGGCGATCTGCTATGGTGTACGCCCGACCGGGAGCCTTACGACGAACTGCCTCTCATCCCCGTATCGCCTTGTGCACAGATGAAAACCTCCCTTTTTAAATCAGTCTATGAGGAGGAGCACCTGCAACGGCGCGTAGATGCCCTGAACACGTTGTACGTGGCCCTGACACGCGCCGAGAAGAACCTCTTGATCTGGGCCAAGGCCAAAGACGAAATGACCGAGAGCGGAACGGTAGGCGACCTCCTACGGGCCGCGTTGCCAACCGATATGGAAGAGGCGAACTGGGATGAAGACGACATATCCACTTTCACATACGGCTTTCCCGTCACTGCGGTCCGAACGGAAAAGAAACACAGCGACAACCGCATGGAATTGATATACACGGATCTGCCTGTGGCCATGCAGTCGTTCACCACCGGCATAGATTTCCGGCAATCCAACCGCTCGGAAAAATTCATCTTAACAGCCGGCGAAGAAGAAATCCCGGAATCGGCAGACGCTCCGCTACAAGACACGTATATCCGGCAAGGCAAACTGCTCCACTATATATTCTCCACCCTGCATACGGCTGCCGACCTGGATGCGGTGCTGCAACAAGTGGAAAGCGAAGGTATATTGGGCAAAGAGATACAGAAGGAACGTCTGCGAAAATGGGTGACCCGAGGACTGGAACGCCCGGTCATCGCCGATTGGTTTTCGGGTCGTTACCGCCTTTACAACGAATGTTCCATTCTGTCGACCGATGCCGCCAGCGGCGAATGTATCGTCCGAAGGCCCGACCGCGTAATGGTAAGTGAAGAAGAAATCATCGTGACCGATTTCAAATTCGGAAGGCACCGGCCGGAATATCACGAACAAGTACGGGAATACATGCACCTGTTGCAGCAAATGGAACCGCAAAAACGGGTAAAAGGCTATCTATGGTTCGTGTATACCAATCAAATCGAAGAAATAAAAGCGTAAGTTGTATGGAAACCTTTCTCTCGGCAGTGGCACATGATCTATTGGAACGGTTCGGCACGAACCTGTCCGATCTGGTTCTTGTCTTTCCCAACAAGCGGGCGGGCCTGTTCATGAACCAACAGCTGGCCGCTCTGTCGCCCACACCGGTATGGGCTCCCCGCTACCAGACCATCAGCGACGTGTTCTGCTCGGCATCCTCCTACAACGTCTGCGATCCGATTCTGGCCGTATGTGAACTGTATCGCATCTATGCCGGCAAAACGGCTCAGCCCGAATCGCTCGACCGTTTTTACGGATGGGGCGAAATCATTCTTTCCGACTTCGACGACATCGACAAGCATTTGGCCGATGCCCGCCGGCTCTTCAGCAACATACGGGCGATCAAGGTACTGGACGACAGCGCCTACCTTACCAAAGAACAGGAAGAGGCCTTGAGCCGCTTTTTCAAAGGCTTCTCCATCGAGAACAATTCCAGGCTTAAGGAAAAATTTCTCGCCTTGTGGAACATCATGTATGAGCTGTACACCGAACTGAACGCTTCCCTGCGCAAACAAGGGCTGATGTACGAAGGAGCACTGTACAGGGAGGTGGCCGAACGTATGCGCGACGAAAAGGAAACCGGCCCGGAGCCGGGAAAAACGTATGTCTTCATCGGCTTGAACGTGTTGAACGAAGTGGAGGCACAACTGTTTCAAGCTTTAAAAGACCGGCAGGCCGCCCTCTTTTACTGGGATTACGATGTCTTCTATACACAGGCGGAGCGAACCTTCGAGGCTGGGGTCTTCATGCGTGAGAACCTGAAACGTTTCCCCAATGAATTGCCGGAATCTTTGTTCCGCAATATGGAGAAGAGCAAACAGGTGGATTATATCTCGGCCACTTCGGAAAATGCGCAGGCCCGCTATCTCCCGCAATGGCTCCAAAACCATCTGACAACACCGGAACAGGAAACGGCGGTGGTCTTGTGCAACGAAGCGTTGCTGCAACCCGTATTGCATGCCTTACCCGACAACGAAAGCGGGATTACTATCCGCCACACCAACATAACGATGGGATTTCCCCTGACGGACACGCCCGTCTACAGTCTGGTAAACGCCCTCGTCAGTCTACAGACAGACGGTTACAACGCCGAAAGCGGCCGTTTTCTGAACAGTTACCGGGAAGCCGTAACGAATCACCCGTACGGGCATCGGCTGGAAGAGGCCGTATGGCAGCAACATCCCGCAACAAATACGGAACTGCTGGACTATCTGATCCTGCTCCTGGAGCAACTGGCCGCCTCGTTCCGCCATACGGAACAACCCGATGTCTACCAGCAATTATACAACGAAGCGTTGTTCAAGACACACAGCATACTGACCCGCTTCCGCAGTCTGGTGGATTCGGGTGTGCTGAACGTAGAAGCCGTCACATTGCGCCGCCTGTTGCGCACCGTACTGGCCGGCACCACCATTCCTTTCCACGGTGAACCCGCCGTCGGCCTGCAGGTGATGGGAGTATTGGAGACACGTAATCTGGATTTTCGGAACATCATCCTGCTGTCGGTCAACGAAGGCCAACTCCCCCGGCATACCAGCGACACCTCATTTATCCCCTATGCGCTGAAAGAAGCTTTCGGCCTCACCACCATCCGGCATAAGATTGCCGTTTACGCTTTTTATTTCTACCGGCTGCTTCAACGGGCCGAGCACATCACCTTCCTGTACAATACATCGACAGAAGGCAGCCGGCAAGGGGAAATGTCAAGGTTCTTGCGCCAGTTGCTGGCAGAAACCGAATGGGACATACGTACTTTCCATTTACAGGCCGGGCAGAGCGTATGCACGTCCCAACCGCTTTCGGTGCGGAAGACCGACGAAGTCATGCGCCGGTTGCAAAACCGGTTCGACAGCCGCGTAGCCGGTTCCCACCCGCTATCTCCCACAGCCTTGAACTATTATCTGGACTGTCCGTTGAAGTTCTATCTGAACCAGATTGCCCGTATCCGACCGAAGCGGGATACGACCGACGGTCTGGATGCCGCTCAATTCGGAACCGTATTTCATAAGGCGGCGGAAGCCGTCTACACCCGCCTGCAACAGCGAAGCCCCCTTGTCAGAGCCGCCGATCTGGATATACTTCTGGAAAAACCGGTCCTCACACTGGCCCCGTATGTAGAAGAAGCTTTCCGGGATACGTTCGCCGAGGAGGGGCTGGAGCCTCCCGCTTTCCACGGTCCTCTGCTCGTAGTGCGTAAGGTCATCATCACCTATCTGAAACAACTGCTGGAACACGACCGGCGGCTGACCCCGTTCGAGATCGTGGAGATGGAACAACCGCACGAAACCACTCTGAGAGTAGACACTCCCAAAGGAGCCTTACACATTCGGATCGGCGGCACTATAGACCGCATCGACCGTGTGACCCGCACCGACGAGAGCGGCACACAGCAGAAAGTGCTCCGCATCGTAGACTATAAGACCGGAGGAAGACCGCAGTCGGGCAAGTGCATGGAACAACTGACTACCCCGCATAAAGACCGCCCCAACTACATCTTCCAAACCTTCCTTTATGCTATGGTGATGTGCGGAGAGACGCAGTCGCCCGTCATGCCGGCGCTGTTCTTCGTGAACAAATCCAGCCAGGAGGACTATACCCCGGCCATCCGATTCGGCACCGGAGATGTATATGACTTCCATGCCTGGACCCACGACTTCGAGCAGTTGCTGCGCGCCACGCTGGAAGAACTGTTCAACCCCGATCTGCCTTTCGTACAGACCGACATCACCGAGACTTGCCAAAAATGCGATTATCGCAGACTATGTGGAAAATAATTAACTCTATTTTTTAACCTTTCAAACAACAAATTATGAACATGAGACCTCAAACAGTAATCAGCCTCGTTGTCCTCTTCTTCTTTTTAGGAATCGGCAACAACCGGGCCGCCAACGAAAAACCGTTCGTCATTCCCGAACTGCGCGAATGGCAGGGAGGCGAGGGCCACTTCGTACTCACTTCCAAAAGCCGCATTCTGGCGCCCGACGGCGAGTCGGAGAGAAGAGCAGCCTACGCCTTGGCTGCCGACTATCAGGAAATGTTCGGCCGGAAACTGAAAGTAGTGATCGGCAAGAACGAGCAAGCCGCCAAAGCCGGCGACATTGTAGTCCAAATGAGCGGCAGTCCCAGTCTGGGCGAAGAAGGCTACACCGTAAGTATTACCGACCGCGTAATCCTGTCGGCCCACAAAGCCACCGGCGCCTACTGGGGCACGCGCACACTCCTGCAAATTTTCGAACAGACCCAAGGCGACCGGTTGCCGCAAGGTACGATCACCGACTATCCCGACTATCCCGTACGCGGTTTTATGATAGACTGCGGACGCAAGTTCATTCCGATGGCTTACCTACGTAAGTACGCCAAAATCATGTCGTACTACAAAATGAACACGCTGTCGGTTCACCTGAACGACAACGGCTTCCCGAAGTATTTCAACAACAACTGGGACGACACTTATGCCGCTTTCCGTATGGAGAGCGAATACTTCCCCGAGCTGACGGCCCGCGACGGACATTACGGCAAGCAGGAGTTCCGCGACTTCCAGCTCGAAGCCGCCAAGCAATGCGTGAACATCATCCCCGAAATCGATGTCCCGGCCCATTCCCTGTCGTTCGTTCACTACCGCAAGGAATTCGGTAATAAAGAATTCGGTGTGGACCATCTGGACCTGACCAATCCGAACGTCGAGCCGTTTCTCGACTCGCTGTTTACGGAATACATCAGCGGCGACGAGCCTGTCTTTGTAGGCAAACAGGTACATATCGGTACCGACGAGTACTCCAACCGCCGAAAAGACATCGTAGAAAAGTTCCGCGCCTTTACCGACCATTACATCCGTCTGATGGAGAAATTCGGCAAGCAAGCCGTTGTATGGGGATCGCTCACCCACGCCAAAGGCGAGACGCCCGTCAAAGTGGACAATGTACTGATGATGGCCTGGAGCAACGGGTACGCCCAACCGAAAGAAATGATCGACCTAGGCTATAAACTGGTCAACATCAGCGACGGATACACTTACATCGTTCCCGCTGCCGGCTACTACTACGACTATCTGAACACGAAGTACCTGTACGAAAGCTGGTCTCCGCGCAACATCGGCGGTGTGGAGTTCGAGGAGAAACACCCCAACATCGAAGGCGGCATGTACGCCGTTTGGAACGATGTGGTGGGCAACGGCATCAGCGTGAAAGACATTCATCACCGCTGCTTCCCGGCCTTGCAGACGATGGCCGCCAAAACGTGGTCGGCTACCGCTACCACCCTGCCCTACGATGAATTTGACAGCCGCCGTCACCTGCTGAGCGAGGCCCCCGGCGTCAACGAGCTCGGCATCATCAAAGGGCAGCCCCGGTCTACCGTATACACCCAACCCGAGGTGAAACCGGGCAAGACTTATCCCCACGAGGAGATCGGCTACAACTACAGCGTCAGCTTCGACATCGAATACGGTAACGAAACTCCGGGAACCGTTCTGTTCCGCAGCGAGAACGCCACCTTCTGGTTGGCAGATCCCGTCAGCGGTATGCTGGGATTCTCACGCGACGGCTATCTGAACACCTTCAAATACAGCGTGCGCCCCGGCGTGAAAGAGACCCTGCGCATCGAAGGCGACAACCGCTCCACCCGTCTGTTTGTCAACGGCAAGCTGTTCCAGGAATTGGGCTACGAAGAGCGACTGGCCGCCGACAAGAAACCGTGGAACTATGTCCGCACCTTGGTGTTCCCCTTGAAGGAAAGCGGTTCTTTCAAGAGCCGTATCACGAACCTGCAAGTAGCCAACTACTGTATGTCGGCACCCGTCGGTAAATAACGGAGCAAACCGGCAGGTGCGCATGCACCGGTGCCTATAGCAATGGCCCGAACCGCGTAAACACGCGGCTCGGGCCATTTTCTTCATCTATCACATCCGCTCTCTCCTCTCCCTCCGCCCCTTTGCGGACCGTTGTCGGGATTGGTCTTTGCGGCGGAACTAAATCAGATATTGCGAACTGATGGATTCGTTGGTCTCCACCCGGCGAATCGTCTCGGCCAGCATATCGGCGATGCTGAGCTGCTTCACCTTGGCACAACGGTTGTCGTAAGGAATACTGTCGGTAAAGACGATCTCCTCAAGCGCGCTCTTCTCCACCCTTTCGGACGCCGGGCCGGACATCACGCAATGGGAAGCAATGGCGCGTACGGATTTGGCTCCGTTCTCCATCATCAGATCGGCCGCCTTGGTTATGGTACCTGCCGTATCCACCATATCGTCCACCAGGATCACATTGGCATCCTTCACGTCACCGATAATCTGCATATTGGCCACCTCGTTCGGCTTGCGGCGCGTCTTGTTGCACAGCACCAACGGACACTCCAGGAACTTGGAGTAGGTGCTGGCCCGCTTCGATCCTCCCACATCGGGAGTGGCGATCACCAGATTCTCCAGTTTCAGCGACTGGATGTAAGGCAGCATGACGCTCGAAGCGTACAGGTGGTCTACGGGAACGTCGAAGAAGCCCTGCTCCTGGTCGGCATGCAGGTCCATCGTGATCAACCGGTTGATACCGGCCACGCTCAGCATATCGGCCACCAGCTTCGCACCGATCGAAACGCGCGGTTTGTCTTTTCTGTCCTGACGGGCCCATCCGAAGTAGGGAATCACGGCAATGATGCTCCGTGCCGAAGCGCGCTTGGCCGCATCGATCATCAGCAACAGTTCCATCAGATTGTCCGAGTTCGGGAAAGTGGACTGCACCAGGAATACATCTCTTCCGCGTATGGATTCCTCGTAAGACACGGCGAACTCACCGTCGGCAAAATGGGTAATGACCAACTGCCCGAGTTCGCAGCCCAAGCTGGCACAGATTTTCTCGGCCAGATACCGGGATCTGGTGCCGGAGAAAACCATAAATGAATTATTTTCGCTCATTTCTCTATTAAAGTGTTAATTAAAAAATTCGATGAGGATCAGTCCGCCGCGTCCCGTAGCTTCCGAAAGTGATTCAGCAGTTCCTTGTAGTCTTTGGTGGAATGGATGTTGAAACGGTTCCATAAATCGCCCAGGATCACCACACCGCCGAATCCGAATGCCTTGAGCACACCCATATTCTCACGGGTGACACCGCCCAGGGCCATCACCTTGCCGTCTATCCATCCCTCTGCGGCAGCCCGCTCCAGTGTCGCGCTGTCGAAGGCGGAATGATAGTCTTCTTTGGAAATGCTGTCGTATATCGGGCTTAGAAACACATAGTCGCACGCTTTCTTGGCCTGGCGCAACTCTTCTATCGTGTGGCAGGAGCGGCTCACATGCCCCCGGTAGTCGGCCGGCTTCTCGAGATTCCTCCGGTTCAGATGGATGCCTTTCAGATTAAATTCGTCTTTCAGGTAAAAATGGTCATGCACCACTATCTGCTGATGATGTTCTTCGGGAAGCAGGGTGAGCAGACGCTCGGAATAAACAGGCTCAGTACCCGGTTTGCGTAAATGAAGAATGTCCAGCCCTTCTTCAAAGAGCGAGTGAAGTATTTTATCCTCCTCCACGAAAAAGTCGGGAGTCGTCAATAATATTAATTTCATGGGTGCTCGTCACTTATTCTTCTGCAAAGGTAGCAAAAAACCGCCATGCGCCAACGTCTTTCGTTCTATTTTTCTCTTTTATTTCCGGTTACCGGCCTCACACGTCAATAAAATGATTATATTTGTAATAGTCAGAAGTATTTTGTTTGACTATCAGTGTATTATATGAAAC
>ERZ778515.102-NODE-102-length-72448-cov-5.652287_pt1 | contig 72448 bp, 61 predicted proteins | sample MGYA00510343_ERZ778515 | MGnify/ENA primary metagenome ERZ778515 (study PRJEB29527, sample SAMN07138965) | mouse gut metagenome | material: feces | host: mouse | place: China:Nanjing | collected 2016-01-25 ...
GCAGAATTCAACCTCCAGCCCAATCCCGTGCCGGTACAGATCCGACACCGCGTTGTGCAGGTGGACGGTGACCTGGAGCAGAATCTCGATGGCGTTGCCCGCATCCTTCTGCCGGAAGCCTCCGGATCACAGCATGGAACGTCATGAAAAAAAGCCGCAGCCGCGGCTTTTTGTTTTGTCCTGCGTTCAGATTGTCCGTCTGCGGACAGTGAGCTGCATCTGCAGCTGCCAGGGACTCTCCCGTTCCATGAGGCCGGCATCATGCAGCTTGCGATAGGGGCCGCCATAGAAGGAAACACGGGCCGACAGGATCCGCCGTTCCCTCTGCCAGGTATCCACAGAAGGGCAGAGGTCTGCGGGAACGGCCCCCACCCGGATCCCATGCACATAGACGTCATAGCCTGCCTCTGCCGGAACCAGGGTTCCGCTGAACGTATCCGGTTCGTATTTCCAGCAGGGCGTGAGACTGTCTGTCTCCGGCTGATCGTACTCATCCGAAAGAGCCAGGAGTTCCGGAAACTGTCGGGAACAGGCTTCCGTGCCCGAAAGCGAAAACCGCTTCACAAAGCGGTCCGATGGCACGGCCGGCATGGATGCAGGCAGAGTCCCCTGTACACAGGGAATGCCGGAAATCTTCCAGGTGATCATGCCTGCCATGAACAGGCAGAACAGCAGCTCCACCGACTCCCGGACGGGCAGCAGGGCTGTCAGAGTCAGCAGGCAGAGAGCCTGGATCCAGTGTCTGTATAGTGCCATCTCCAGCCTCCTTTCCCGGTGAAGCACAGCCCGTAAGCTGATTCAAGTATAGCGCTTTCATGTTAAGAAAAACCGAAGTTTTTCCAAAAGAACCGGCGGCAATTCGACATTCGGAGCATTTGGCAATCCCTCTGTCATAACTGGTTCAGCCAGGTGAAGGATGCTGTCCGGTCCCGGAGCCATGTCACGCGTTACCGGTCTATGTTACTATGGAACAAGGTGATACGCATATGAAGAAACAGAAAAAAGAACGAAAAGATTCCCGGGACCTGTCCGGGGATCTGGAACATAATACCGGAGCGGCCACACAGGCAGCCACCGATGAAACGGTAAGCCCGGATTCGGAGCGGACCTATACTCTGCACACAGAGCAGGCAGGTGATCCGGCCCGGACAGAACCGGAGGATCCCTTTGCCGGAACAGAAGGCGCCAGCGAGCATTTCCGCACGAAAGACTCCCGGACAGGCGGACGTAAAACCGCCCGGGCTCCGCAGAAGCCAAAGGAAGGCTGCAAATGGCCGGATTTCCTGCTGTGGGGACTGGCTACGCTGCTCTCTGTCCTCTTTTCCCTGCTTCTCTACCAGATGGGCATGCTCACCATCCAGATCCTGGTGTGCATCTGTGTCATCCTGCTGCTCACGGACCTGATCCTGCTGATCCTGCTCCTGCGGCGCACCCAGGTCCGCTGGACCACCTGGGTCTGGCGGGTGTTTGCGGTGATCATGAGCGCCTGTCTGGCCTTCGGCAGCTTCACGATCTACAACACATGGAACGCTCTGAGCACCATCACCGGCAGCAATGCTTCGGCCGCCACGCTGAAAGTGGACCTTCTGGTACCGGCGGATTCGGATGTGTCGAAGGTCACGGACCTCGTGCGAAAAAAGGTCGGCTACTCCACCCGGGCAGATGAAACCGTGGTGGCCTATGCCCTGAACCAGATCAGCACCCAGATCAACGAAGTCGAGTATGTGGACTACAGCGACTACAGCCAGCTCTACGACGACCTGCGGGATGGCACGATCGATGCCATGCTGCTGCCGGCCACGCGGTACAACCTGCTGCAGGAACAGTACAAGGATCTGAAGAAGGACACAAAGGCCATCGCCCAGTATGAAACCACCCGGACGCTGACCCCCACCTCCAATTCCGCGCTGGACATTTCCCGGGAACCCTTTGTGGTGTATGTGGCAGGGATCGACGCGGGAGACGACCCCTCCATTGACGGACGCAGCGACGTGAACATCCTGGTCATGGTGGACCCGGTCAACAACTCCATGACGACGGTCTCCGTGCCCCGGGACAGCTATGTCCCCAACCCGGCCTACAACAATGGATCGGACAAACTGACCCATCTGGGCAATGACGGGGCGGACAATTCCATCCTCGGGCTGGAGGAAGCCTTCGGGATCGAGATCGACTACTATGCCAAGGTGAATTTCCAGTCCCTGATCCACATCGTGGATGCCCTGGGCGGCGTGGAAGTGGATGTGAAGCTGGACTTCACGGAACAGGACGAAAACCGGTCCTTCAAGAAGGATGACCTGATCACGCTGAAAAAAGGAAAGCAGGTCCTCAACGGCAAGGAAGCCCTCGCCTATGCCAGGCACCGGAAGACCGCCGGCTACGGCACGACCGGACGGGAAAATGCCCAGCAGGACATCATCCGGGCGATCATGAAAAAGCTCACCACCGCCGAAGGCATCTCACGGATCAACCAGCTCATGGAAGCGGCACAAAAATATGTGGCCACTGACATGCCGCTGTCGGCGATCCAAAAATTCATTTCCCAGCAGCTGAAAAACGTGCAGCCCTGGACAGTGGATTCCATGACGCTCAAGGGCGGCGCCGATGCCACCCTGACCACAGTGTCCATGCCCTCTTTGCCCCTGTCCTGCTACCTGCTGTCACCGGAGGACATCACCAAGGTATACAACGCCTATGCCCGGATGTTCGACGACACAAAGATGAAGGCCTTCAGCTTTGACCTGACAAAGGATCCGCAGCCGAAGATCACGTATGCCGTTGAACAGGAAGTCAGTGAATACATGATCACGTCGGCGGATGCAGACCGACTGAGTCCTTACTCCGTCTATTACGGCATTGACCGCGTGGATTCCAGTTCGGCGGACCGCAGCGAGACCCGGGCACAGGAAAAGGCCATCGACATCGTGGTGCCCAGCTACACCCCGCCGGTCTATGTTCCCGAATACGTGGATCCGGGTCCTTCCTACACGGAACCCATCACCCCTGCACCCTCACCTTCACCCGAACCGGAACCGGCACCAGCGCCGGAACCGGAACCGACACCGACTCCCACGCCTGACCCCACCCCCACACCGGATCCGACCCCCACGCCCGATTCCGGTACTTTCGGCGGGTCGGGAACGGATACCGCTGCAGCCGGCGAAGGAACAGACTGACAGCCACTGCACACTACAGAAAGCCCTCCGGCCACTGGACCGGAGGGCTTTCTTTCTGTATGGGATTTCAGTCCAGACGGATATCCTGGTCCTGATACGCAGGATTGGAAAGGACGACTGCATCCGGTCCTTCAAACACGTCCTGTGCCTCCCCGTTTCCCTGCAGCTGCCAGAGCAGCCATGCTGTGATATAGCCATCGGCAGCATCCAGCATGTCACCGTGGGCTGTGTCTTTCCGCCGCATCGTCGCAGAGGAACCGGCCAGCCGGTGCTGGATTTCCTTCAGCTGGTCCCCGGTCACGATCCAGCCATCCCCGCCGCCGGCAGTCTGTCAGGCAGATCCTGGCTGTAATCAGGGACCGCTTTTGGGTACTATACTTCATGCTTTGAAAAATTCTGCATGGCTGTCTGTTCAAATTCCGCCGTTTCAAAGGGCCCGTTTTCCAGGTATCTCTGCCCGGCCTTCACAGTTTTCTGATAATCCGGCGACACGGCCGGCCTGTTCTTCAGCAGATCCGGAGACAGGCCAGGGCTGCAGCCAGAACGGACAGGATGGCCAGAATGACTTTCATGGTTTTTTCATTGCACCTGCACAAGACTGCAGGCAGACCAGGTTTTCCGGCAGTCTGGATGGCAGTCTCAGTCCTTGCCCATGATAAAAACGGCACAAAATCCGGTCAAGACACACGGCTGCCTGAGGGAAAAATGATACGGTACTCCGGCTGTGTCCCGGCACATGTCTGCCAGATCTGGCTGCTGTCATGAGACAACGGGCCGGTCTGTTCCGGTTCATGGAACCGTTTACCGTCGCTTTATGACGCATTTGTAATACACACACCTGCTTTTGCGGTATTTTTTTGACAATTGTGCCATTGTTTCACGGTATTATGGAACAGAAAGCGGAAAGGGGGACTGCTTATGTCAAAACAGCTGCCGCCACTGCCGGACGGCCGTGCATCCAGAATCCGCGTCAGGCGCCGCCTGCGCCGGGACAGACTGACCGCCCTGCTGCTGGTCATGCTGGTCGCAGTCGCCGGATTCCATACACTGGAACAGTTCTTTGTCCATGACACCTATGCCTTCATTTCTCCGGAAAGCGAAGCGGTAAACCATGAACCCATGATTGCCGACTACGCCGCCCGGTATGGCATCCAGGACTACAAGCCCTGGCTGGTGGCCATCGTGGATGTGGAGTCCGGCGGACAGGGCGAAGATGTCATGCAGTCCAGCGAGTCCCTGGGACTGGACCCCAATTCCCTGACCACCGAGCAGAGCATTGACCAGGGCTGTTCCTACTTTGCCACGCTGCTCGACAAGGCACAAACCCTTGGCGTGGATTTCAATGCCGTGCTCCAGGCCTACAATTACGGAGCCGGCTATCTGGACTATGTGGCAGTCCATGGAGGCATCCACACACAGGAACTCGCGGAATCCTTCGCAAAGGAGCAGTCCGGCGGCAAGACAAAAACCTACATGAATCCCGTGGCCATCAAGGCCAACGGCGGCTGGCGCTACGACTACGGCAACATGTTCTACGTGACCCTGGTCCACAATGCCGTCGATTCTCTGTAATCCCCACCCGGTTCTCTTCACAGATCCGGGTGTTTTTCTGTCCGCCTTTCACGATTGCCCCATCTTGCCGCTGCCATGGCAGTACCGTCTCTTCTGTCTGACGCTCTCTCTGGCCAGGCAGTGAACAAAGACAAAAAACTGCGCCCAGTCAGCGCAGTCTTTCATAACTCAGGCAGACAAGCCCGTCGCTCTCGGATACCCGCTTCAGTGTCAGCGGCATCGACGGGATACCGGCCTTGAACAGACGGACCTGCGACCCCCGGATCTCCGGGACGACCACCAGTTCATACTCATCGATCAGGTCTGCCTTCATCAGCTTGTGGATGGTCTTCGGGCCGGCACAGATCCAGATGGTCTTCCCTTCCTGGTCCTTCAGCGCCCGCAGGCACTCCGCCGCATCCCGAGTGTCAAACTGCACCCCGGTCGAATGCCTGACGGGACGCGGACTCAGGACCGTGATGTTGCCGCTTTGTTCCAGCCCCGGCTCCAGTTTTTCCCAGACATGAGTGTCGAAGAGGAACGACTGCCCTCTGGTATCCGGCAGCCAGTCCATCTCATCCAGCAGGCAGCCATCCAGGGATACGGCGGTGAATAATCTGGCTTTCCTCACCGGCATCACCTCTGGGGCACGAATCCCGACTGACGGATGCAGTCCTTCAGGTACGGCACATACTTGTCGCTGTTGGCAATCGCATGAATATATAAGTGGTCTTCGTCTTTGCGGATCACGGCTTCGACCACCGCAAACCCGTCTTCTTCCCAGTCATCCATCCACAGCATGCCGCCTTCTTCCATGTGCGGTTCCTGGTCCATGACCTGGGCTTTGTCCGTCAGGATATGGTCATCCTTCGATGCCTGGATCAGCCACGACCACTCCCCTTCTTCCTTGTAGGGAGCCATGAGATTGACGGAATTCGTCACGGGATCAAAACTGCGCTCGGCAGCCCCGGGGGCTACGACCTGACAGTCCGCAAACAGGTGATAGACATCCCGGCTGCGGTACTGCACCGCCGGTCCCGCCATTTTCGGGCAGTCCTTCAGGCGGTCTTCCCTGCCCAGCAGGTTGATGAGCAGAAAATACGTATCCACCGGCAGCGGCAGGGCCGGGTCCTTTTCATGCGCGATCTCCAGATAGTCGCAGATCTCGTTGGCGGTCTTGATCGTTGCATCGTTCATGACCGTGTATTCGCCCACGCCTTCCTTCGCCAGCAGGGTCAGAGCCGCATTGCGGTAGAACCGGGCATCCCGGTCCCAGTCATTCCAGACATAGAAGTAATCCATCAGGTCGTGCAGCTCCATGGACTGGAATTCCTTCTTTGACAGCGGCCCCCGGCTGGTCAGGATCTCGTCGTCCTCCGCCTTCGGCAGGAAATACGTCTCGTCATACAGGTAGTTTTTCCGCCGGAAATCCGGATCCGTCAGGATCAGGTTCCGGATGTAATCCAGCTCGTTTTCATAGACATGGTGCAGACGGTGGAAATCTTCGTCGTTCGCGTATTCCAGGTCGTCAATCAGCTCGTATTTCCCCGGCTGTTCCTCTTCGATGTCCTTGAAGATATCCACACAGAAGGCATGGAAGCCCGCCCCCGCATGACGGGTGTTGGCTGTGAGTGTCACATCCCGGTCTTCCTCCGTCACCAGGATCTTGCCCTGGGGGCACACCAGGATTTCCACGGCATCCCCGCGTTCCTCCGCCTGGATGCCTTCCCGTTCGCAGATCGCGCCAATGATCTGATACAGTTCCTCTATTTCCTTCGGACTCCGGTCCCTGCAAATCAGCTGTACAAACATGCTGTCTCCTTCTTTCTTCTTCCGGGCCTCCTGCAGAAGCGCCCGTTATTCTGTGCCTGCAGTCTCACCACTGCCGGTGCGGGTCAATTCGCCCAATCCTGCAGCCAATGAAAAAGACAGGATTCTGCTTCCTGCCTTACTGGTCCGTGACTGCCACCACACGCCACACGCTGGCGGGTTCTCCCGCCTCGCGGGCCCCGGTGACATCCGCCTGGTCCACATAATGCACATCATCCATTCTGATTATCGTGCATTTGGCGGAAGTTTTGAATTCAGATGAATCCGGGCTGTCGGCGTAGGTGAGTGCGACCGTCCAGCTGTACCCGGGATACGTCTGGTCCATGTACGTGACCTCTTCCTGTTTTTGGGAAGTCAGTTCCACGTTCGTGACCTCCGGCAGGGCACCCGGTCCCTGTTTGCTGCGGATGACAGGCAGGACATGATAGTAGTAATACTTTGCGTATTCCCGGAAGGCGTCTGCACTCGCGGAAGGGATCATGTCCATGCCCCCCACATCCCCCTCTTCTTCCTTGTTGGAGAGCGTGAAAAAGTCCGCGAGGAAATACGTGGCTGCCGCCTTCGCCTGATCTGCCTCATCCCGGGACAGCGAAGCGCTCAGGGCATCGTAGGTCGCGGCAATGTACTTCGTGGGATTTGCCGGGGCAAAATACGAGGGATTTTCCTTTACGGTGTAGGTTTTGGTTTCCTGCCGGAGTTCTTCTTCCTGCTTTGTGTCCTGCTGGGGTGTCAGCTTGGAGCAGCCGGTCAGAAGCAGGGCAGACAGGGCGAGATACGCCAGCGGTTTCAGTCGATTTCTTTGCACGGTGTGATTATATCATGTCCAAAGCAAGTACAATAGAAGACAGAAACAAAGGATGTGAAGGAACATGAACCAGATCGCCAACGGCTGGGAAGAATACGAAGTCATTGATACAGGTAACCGGGAGAAGCTCGAGCGCTGGAACAAAGTCGTCCTGCGCCGGCCGGATCCCGTGGCCATCTGGCCGATCCGCAGCGAAGGAGAATGGAATCGTGCCGACGCTGTCTACCATCGGTCGAACAAAGGCGGCGGGTACTGGGAAACGAAAAAACCGGTGAAGGAAAACTGGACCATCGGCTACCGGGACCTGCGCTTCAAGATCTCCCCCACGGGATTCAAGCACACCGGGCTGTTCCCGGAACAGGCTGCCAACTGGGATTTCACCATGGAGGCCATCCGGGAGAGAAAAGCGAAATCGGACAACCCCGTGCGGATCCTGAACCTCTTTGCCTACACCGGCGGAGCCACCATGGCGGCCTCCAGAGCGGGAGCAGATGAAGTCGTGCACGTGGATGCGTCGAAGGGCATCGTGACCTGGGCCAAGGAAAACATGCACATCAATCATCTGGAGGACCGGACGATCCGGTTCATCGTGGATGACGTGCTGAAGTTCGTGAAACGCGAGATCCGCCGGGGCCGCAAATATGACGGCATCATCATGGATCCGCCTTCCTATGGCCGGGGACCGAACCAGGAGCTCTGGAAGCTGGAAGACCAGCTGTACGAACTCGTCAGCGAGTGCGCCAGGCTGCTCAGCGATGACCCGCTGTTTTTCCTCGTCAACTGCTACACCACGGGATTTCCCCTGTCGGCCATGAAAGAAACGCTGACCCGCGTGCTGGTGGATACACGCGGCGGCAGCGTGGAAGTCGGGGAAAACCTGCTGCCGGTCACCAAAGGCGGCGTGCTGCCCTGCGGGATCTTCGGTCGCTGGACACCGAAACAGTGATCCGCAAAAATCAATCGTGATCCGCTGCCCTGCCTGGTGTATCTTAGCCGGCAGGGCTTTTTCTCTGTATGGGGATGACCCCTCCACTGCCACCCGTGCAGGTGTCTGCCTCGAACGAAAAAGACCGCCCGCAGGCAGTCTCCAGACCCATGGTCTTCCACCGGATCCGGCATATGCCTCGCCGACAGTCAGTGGCCCGTCTCCGACGGGAACTCGATTCCCCACTCCTTCCGGATATCCGTCAGGATCTTCATTACGGATTTGGCCCGCAGCAGCCCTTCCGGCCGGCGTTCCTGTGAAATGGCTTCCTCCATTTCCGCTGCTTCGTACTCCAGCGCCTTCTCCGCATTACCGCAGCGGATCTCCTCCGTCCTGCCATCTGCATAACAGAGAATGGCATGGTCGGCCCGTGGGAATCCGTTGTCGACTCCTTCCTCGCGCTGGATCCCGTTCACCAGGATATACCCTTTTTCCAGACACAGCACCGCCTGTTCCGGCATCATGCAGTCCAGCGACAGAGCGATCGTGCCGATCTGGTTCCGGTCGTTCTGGACAATGATGGCACTTGTGTCATCCACCCCCGTCGAAGCCCGGGACACACACGTCCGGATGGTTTCTGGCGTGCCGTCCAGATACAGGCAGAGAAAGCTCACGGCGTACAGACCAATGTCCATCAGCGCCCCACCACCCAGGTCCAGGGAATAGAAGCGGCTCTTTGGATCAAAGGATTTCTGAATGCCATAAGACACCTGGATCATTTTCAGCCGACCCAGCTTCCCGGATTCCATCACTTCCCGGATTTTTCGATAGAGCGGCATATGAAGCAGTGTGGTTCCGTCCATGAGCACGAGGCCCTTCTCTTCCGCCAGATCCAGACAGTGGCTGAACTGCCGGTCATTGAGACCCAGCGGCTTTTCGCAGAATACATGTTTTCCTGCCTGCAGCGCCGCCACGGTTTCCTGTTCATGGACTTCGTTGGGGGTGCCGATGTAGAGAATGTCCGCATCGCTGTCTGCGAGCATGGACTCCAGCGAGGGATAGACGGTTCTGATTCCGTACTTGTCCGCTGCCTCTTTCGCACCCTCCTCGTCGATGGAAAAAATGCCGGTGATTTCATGTCCCGTGTCCTGCAGCGCCTGCGCCATCTGTGTGCTGATCCAGCCGGATCCCGTGATCGCCCATTTGTACTTTTGCATTGTGTTCTCCTTTGTGTCTGATGATAAAGAAGCCCTTTTCCAGACTCTCCCTGACGCCGATACTGTATCCGGCGTACCAAAGCGCTTTCAAGGCAGGTGACCGCATGGAATTCCGGTGTTTCGCCGATGGTGGAACAGAAGCTGGAACAGGGGAGTGACCGGCATCGAACCATTGGGGGCAGGCAGAATACACCCTGAACGCAACGGTACAGGCAGCCGCAAACAACTGCCTGTACCTTTAAGATACATCCTGCAGCATCTCCAGTTGAAACAACGATCATGGCGAAACAGATTGACATTTATATACATATCAATCTTTTCTCTATACAATGCATGATATTTTAAAACCAGATAAGATGGATTCCCTGTATGAGTGGAACTCTGCCCGCCGAAAAGCACCGGGATCACAGTCTTTCCGGCAACTGGGCGGGTTTTCGGGAGTGCCATCTTCTTCCCGAGTGGCTTCAACCCCCTTTCATGCCCTGCTGTCATATATGAATATCCATATCAGGCATTTGCCTTTTTCCTGCACAAGGAACATACTCTCTCTGTCTGTCACCCGGTCAGACATCAGACTGAACCGGCACAAAGGAGAAGCCCATGAACGAATCGTCTGCACATCCAGGATCCACCATGCTGCAGGGACCGGTCTGGAACCGGATCCTGCTTTTTGCGCTGCCTGTTGCCGCCACCGGCATGCTCGAGCAGCTCTTCAACGCCTCTGACATCGCCATTGTCGGCTCCTTCGCCCAAACCGGGCGCACTGAAGCCGTGGCTGCTGTCGGTGCGAACAGTCCCATCGTCGGCCTGCTCGTGAATTTCTTCGTGGGCATTGCCCTGGGTGCCAATGTGGTCATAGCCCAGGCGGTGGGGCAGCGGAAACCGAAAACCATCGAACAGGCGGTCCAGACCTCCCTGCTGCTGGCCATCGCCTGCGGACTGGCCACCACGCTGATCGGCGAAGCGGTGATCGGGACGGGTCTCTCCCTCATGAACATCCCCGCCAACGTGTACCCCCATGCCCTGCAGTACATGCGCATCTACCTCGCCGGGATGCCCGCCATCCTCCTCTACAACTTCGAGGCCTCGGTCTTCCGCAGCATCGGCGAGACAAAGACCCCGCTGCTGGCCCTGGCGGTATCGGGTGTCATCAACGTGATCCTCAATCTCTTCTTCGTGATTGTTGTGCATCTCTCCGTGGCAGGAGTGGCCATTGCCACGGTGATCGCCAATGTCATCAGCTCCCTGATCCTGCTGGCGATCCTCCTGAAAACCGACAAACCCATCCGGCTGTCCCTGCATGACCTGCACCCCAGCAGGGCTGTTGCAGCCCGGATCCTGCGCATCGGCCTGCCCGCCGGTCTCCAGAGCTCGGTGTTCGCCATTGCCAACATCATCATCCAGACTGCCATCAACAGCCTCGGCACCGTGGTCATGGCCGCCAGCAGTGCGGCGTTCAACGTCGAGATCTTCTGTTACTACGTCCTGAATTCCTTCACCCAGGCATGCACCACCTTCGTATCCCAGAACTACGGCGCCGGGCAGTTCGACCGCTGCCGGAAGATCCTCGGTGTGTCCATCACCGAAGGCATCCTTGCCACGGTGTTGTCCATTGCCCTGGTGCTTTCCTGCGGCCGCAGCCTGCTGGCCATCTTCAACAGCAGTCCCCAGGTCATTGAAAACGGGTACTGGCGAATGGTGATCGTCTTCGCGGGATACGTCTTCAGTGTCCTCTACGAAAGCTTCTCCGGCTACCTCCGGGGCTTCGGGATCTCCCTGGTCCCTGCCCTGCTCACGGTCCTCGGGGTCTGCGGTGTGCGCCTGGTGTGGGTGTTCGCGGTGTTCCCGCAGCATCCCACATTTCCGTTCCTCATGTTGTGTTTCCCCATCAGCCTGTGTGTGACCGCCCTGCTCATGGCCGGCGCCGTGTTCCATTGCCGGCCGGCAGTCCGGGAGAAAGCCGCTGCAGCTCAGTGATCCTTCGTCAGTAAGGCCGATGGTGACAGTGACGGATATTGTCAGCCAGTGATTCCGGCTCCGGCCCTGATACAGCAGGAAATCATACAATACAGAACCCCCGGCAGCTATCCGTCCTGCCGGGGGTTCTGTTATTCATCAGCCTGGGTACTTCAGAGCCATCATCCGCAGGCTGCCGGAAGATTCCCGGACTCAGTCCACGGCGTTCAGGACAAACAGCCGTGCAAGGTAATCCCCTTCGTTGCGGCCATCCCGGTTTTCGGACGCAGAGGCATCCGTCAGCACCAGACCGGCCCGCTGCAGCTCTATGCCGTATTCCTGCTCCTCCTTCCCGGAAATGGCATACAGCCTGTCGGGAGCCAGTCCCTGCAGCTTCAGCCGGCGGAAGGGTGCGTTGATTTCCTGCAGGACACGGTAGTAACCCACGATGGCTTGTTTTTTGTCTTCCGAGACCACCATCCTGGCGGTTTCCGTTCCCGCAAAGGGCGACTGCAGGCGGTAGAAGGTCCCGAACTGGATCAGCTGCCGGTACTTCTTCATGAACCGCACCTGGTCACGGATTTCTTCCTTCTCGTCCTCTGTCAGCGCCAGCGGGTCCAGTTCATAGCCAAAGGTGCCGAAGATCGCGACCGCAAACCGCATATGCAGGGACGTCAGCCGGTGCAGCTGGTGGTTAGGAATGGCAGACACATGGGAGCCCATGGACGAGATCGGATAGAGCATGCTCGTGCCATACTGGATCTTCAGACGTTCCACCGCATCGGTGTCGTCGCTGGTCCAGGTCTGGGGAGCGTAATACAGCATACCGGGATCGAACCGCGCCCCGCCGGAAGCGCAGGATTCAAAGAGGATCTCCGGATGGGCTTTGGTGAGGCGGTCATACAGGGCGTAGACCCCGAGAATGAACCGGTGATAGATCGTCCCCTGCTGATCCGCAGGATAATGCAGGGAGTAGACCTCCGAGAGCGACCGGTTCATGTCCCATTTGATGTAGGAAATACTGGCTTCGTCCAGGACTTTCTCCATGGCATCGCCGATGTACGTCACGACCTCTGGATTGGCGAAGTCCAGCACGAACTGTTTCCGGCCGGTGGAAATCCGGCGTCCCGGTGTGTGCATGAGCCAGTCCGGGTGGCTGCGGTAGAGATCCGAATCCATGGAAATCATCTCCGGCTCGAACCAGAGCCCGAACTGGATGCCCATATCCTCCACCTTTCGGCTGAGGCTGCCCAGGCCGGACGGCAGTTTCCGGCTGTCCGTGACCCAGTCCCCCAGGGATGTGGAATCAGTGTCGCGGCCCTTGAACCACCCGTCGTCCAGCACGAACATCTCCAGGCCCAGGTCTGCGGTGGCCTGTGCCATCTCCAGGACCCTGGCTTCATCCACATCCATGTAGATGCCTTCCCAGGAATTCAGGAGCAGCGGCCGGGGTTCATCCCGGAAGCGTCCCCGGGCCAGGCGTTCGCGGAACAAGCCGTGGAAGGCCTGGGACATGGCATTCAGTCCCTTCTGTGCATAGACCAGCACTGCCTCCGGTGTCTGGAAGGACTCACCCGGTTGCAGGGGCCAGGAGAAGGTATAGGGGTGGATCCCCATGGACACCCGGGTGGTGTGATAGGTGTTCACATCTGTCTCCGCCAGGAAGTTGCCGGAATACACCAGGGACAGGCCGAAGCACTCGCCGGCCTGTTCCGTGGTTTCCCGGCGCTTCAGGCACAGGAACGGATTGTAGTTGTGGGAAGAATGGCCCCGGAGGGAGTAAATGGACTGCACTCCGGTGTGCAGGGGATGCACTTCAATGTTCCGCTCCCGGGCCCAGGCACCTGCCAGCACCATCTGTTCCCAGTCGTCGTCCGGCAGGTCCAGGGACAGGGACATCATCCGGTCCAGGATATAGCCCTCGCTGCCCAGGTTTTCGATCCGGGCATTGCGGCAGATCACCGGCCGGTTTTCATAGATGGTATAGGACAGCACCAGCCGCGACCGGATCTTTTCATCCCACAGCCTTAGATCCAGCGTGCAGGCTTCGTCCGCTGACTCCACATAGCAGGCGGGCAGAGGCTCCAGCGAGGGTTTGCCATCCCGGATCTCATGGGATTCGTAGACGAATTCCGCAATGCGGCTGCCGTCTTTCTGGCGGATGTCCGCAGCGCCGTTTCGCATGTCGCCGGACAGGGACATGGGGTACTCCAGCCGCAGGTGTTCCAGACTCATGTCTGTGCGGTCCAGGGAATAGTTGACCGACATCGGCCTGGCGGCGAACTCCAGCAGATAGTCCCAGTTGTCCCTGTCCGGCAGCGCGGCACCGAAATACAGCTGGACGGGAATGCCTTCCGGCAGGATCTTGATGATATAGCTCAGTTCCCTGTTGTACAGGTGAAATGTCATGGATGTCTGTTTGAAAGAAATGGGCATCCTCGTACCTCCTGTGTCAGCGGCCATCCGCCGCCTCTTACTGCATTTATTGTAGAGAGCCGGTTCCCGTATGCAACATCTGTCCTTCCTCTCTCCTCAATCCTCCATACAGAATCCACAAAAAGACATATCGGCCTGCCCCTGTTGTCCCCATGCCCCGCAAATCCCGCGCTGGAAGGGTCTGTCCGGATACATGGATACCCTGACTGTCCTGGCTGCCGGTGCCGGGCGAAACGGACACCTGGCGAAACCGGGTTACTTGCATCCTCTGTATATGGCCTGTCGTGGTCTGTCCCATCGGCTGTCTTCCCTGATCTGATCCCGATGAACGGTCAGGATGCCGGCAGTTTCGGTTTCACTGACCTGCAGCAGTCCGCCTTCTGCCCGTTTGCGCCATCTTCCCACCATCGGCGCTCCTCCTGCAAGCGGTTTCTTTTGACACAACATTTGTCCCTATTCAGGCGACATCCGTCAATTCAGGGATTTTCCGGAACCCGATATACTGAAACCGTGATCAGCCACAGGACGCCAGCTGCAGATGGGACCACATGCTGAAACAGGAGAAAGTACATGAACAAAGAAGAAAGGTATCAGAAGATCTCGGAAGAAATCGTGAAAGCTGTGGGCGGCATGGACAACATCGCCGATCCGCTCACTGTGCAACCTGTCTGCGCATTGTCCTGAAGGACAACGACAAAGCTGACATGGAACAGCTTGACAACATCGACCTGTGCAAGGGCACCTTCGTCGCAGGCGACCAGCTCCAGATGATTTTCGGGGCAGGCCTGGTCAACGCTGTCTATGATGTGTTCTCGAAATACACCCATACCGAAAACATGTCCCTGACAGACATCAAGGAAGCGGGAGCCAAAAAGCACAATCCGCTGCAGATCGCCATCAAGTCCCTGTCGGATGTCTTCATTGAAATCATGCCCGGCATTCTGGCGGCAGCCCTGCTGCTTGCCCTGACGGGTGTGCTCAACAATCTGGAATTCGTCCAGAACAACGCCACGCTCTATGCCATCAACCGTCTTGTGACCATCGCTTCCGCCGGCATCTTCGATGTCCTTGCCCTGGCGGTCTGCTACTCCGCCACCAGGCGCTGCGGCGGCAAGCCCATTCCGGGCATCGTCATGGGCGCCATCATGCTGTCGGCGAACCTCACCAACGCCTACGATGCAGCCCAGGGACTGGCCACGCCGGAGACCCTGAGCCTGTTCGGGGTCTCCATTGAACTCGTGGGCTTCCAGGGCGGTATCATCATTGCCCTGATGATGGGCCACGTCACCGCGAAACTCGACCAGTTCTTCGACAAGAAGATCCCCGATGCAGTGAAACTGCTGGTGTCTCCCCTGCTGACCGTGCTGCTCTCCACCCTGCTTCTCTTCACCATTGTCGGACCTGTGCGCAGAACGCTCTCCAGCTGGATCACCACCGGCCTGATCTGGACCACGGAAAACCTGGGCGTCCTGGGCTACATGCTCTTTGCGGGTGTCCAGCAGATCATTGTCATTACCGGCCTGCACCACATCTTCGGCGCCATTGAAGCCCAGCTGATTGCAGACACCGGCACCAACTTCCTGAACCCGCTGATGTCTGTGGCCCTGATGGGCCAGGGCGGCGCGGTGCTTGGCTACCTGCTGCTGCACTGGAACAATGTCCGGGACCGGGAAATCTGCATTCCCTCCTTCCTGTCCACGCTCTTCGGGATCTCTGAACCGGCCATCTTCGGTGTCAACCTGTGCCACAAATTCCCGCTGATTGCCGGCTGTCTGGCCTCGGCGGTCTCCGGCGCCTATGTCTACCTGACACATCTGACGGCCCTGGGATTTGGCACCACGGCCCTGCCTGGTCTGGCCATTGCCAATCCCGCCAACAACGGCTATGTCAACTACATCGTTGCCCATCTCATCGCCCTGGGCCCGGGCATCCTGTTCACGGTGCTCATCGGCCGCTTCAGCAAGTCTGAAAAGGAGAAAAAGGCGCAGGAAAAGAAACTGAAGGAAATACCGGCTGTCAAAGCCGAACCCAATGTGGTGTACTCCCCTGTGAAGGGCAAGGCTGCCTTCATCACCGAGTGCTCGGATCCGGTGTTCAACCAGAAGAGAATGGGCGATGGCATGGTGTTCATGCCGGAGGAAGGGCTCATCGTCTCCCCGGTGAACGGTCCCGTCTTGATGGTCTTCCCGACGAAGCACGCCCTAGGCATCCGCACCGAGGAGGGCACGGAGCTGCTCATTCACATGGGTCGGAATACCGTGAGCCTGGAAGGCCGTCCCTTCGAGCTGTATGTGGGCGAAGGTGATACGGTCAAAGCCGGTCAGAAAATCGCCCGGATGGACCTGAAGGCCATCGAGGCGGAAGGCCTGTCCACAGAGACACCGGTGGTCATCACGTCCATGCAGCCGGTCACTGTCCAGAACACGGGGACCGTCAACTGGGGTGACTCGCTGATGACCATCACACAGAAGGACTGACACAAGAGAAAACAGATCGAACTATGAAAAAAGCAATACAAAATGCCCTGCATGACCGCCTTCCGGCGGTCCTTGCCGGTCAGTACCGGCAAACCTGGCACCTCATGGCCGACATTGGCTGGATCTCCGACCCAACGGGCTCTGTCAGCACAATGGCCTGTACCATATTTTCCATCAGTACACACCGGCACAGGACCTGGGGCTGCACAAGAGCTGGGGACATTATGTGACCAGGGACTGGAAACACTTCGCGGACCCGGGCACGCTCATGTGCCCGGACAGCGAAATCGACAAAGACGGCTGCTACTCCGGCGGCGGTTTCAGCCACAATGGGATCCTGCACCTGTTTTATACAGGGAACATCCTGCATGACGGTGACTTCGACTACATCAACGAGGGCCGCGGGCACTATACCAACACTCTGCACTCCGCAGACGGGATCCATTTCTCGGAGAAAAAGGTCCTGCTGCGAAATGAGGACTATCCCGACGCCCTTTCCTGTCATGTGCGGGACCCTAAGGTTTCGGACATTGACGGGCGCCTGTACATGGTGATCGGTGCCCGGATCCGGGACTCCCGCGGCTGCGCCCTGGTCTATGAATGCAGCCGGGACAATCTGGAAGATCTCACCTTCCGGCAGGTGATCCGCACTCCGGAAGGCTTCGGGTATATGTGGGAGTGCCCGGTGCTTTTCAAACTGGACCAGCAGGTTTTCCTGCTGTGCTGTCCGCAGGGCGTGGCGCAGGATGGATACAAGTATGAAAACGTATACCAGAACGGTGTCTTCCGGCTCACGCCGGATGCGGAATACGGCAATCCCGAGACAGCCGAGGGATGGATCTACTCTCTGACGATGCCGCGGCAGCTCTCAGTGAAAAACGGCCGCATCTGCCAGTATCCGATCCATGAGATTCTGGATCTGCGGACAGAATCACAGACCGTATCGCTGGAACCTGGCAGACCAGTGTATCCGGAAAGCCGCAGCTTCGTGCTGGAAACCGCAGATATTCAAAACCGGCCGTTTGAGATGGTCATCCGCCAGGATGTATCTCTCAGGTATGCCCATGGTGTGGTCACGATGGAGTTTCTCCGGAATGGGGACGGCCGTACCAGCCGGCACATCGATCTGCAGGGGCGTCCGCTGGAGAGTCTGGATGTCTTCAGCGATTCCAGTTCCCTGGAGATCTTCCTGAATGAAGGCGAAGAAGCCTTCACCACCCGGATCTACAGCACCGGACAGCCTTCCCTGTCCTGCTCGATTCCTCTGACAGGGACTCTGAGTGTCATGGATGCCATCCGGATCGACTGGAAGCCGGCACTGGGAACAGAATCCTGCGAAGCAGCCATCCAGGCGCTGCAGGGTCCGCAGACTGCCTCCGTGCTGAAATCCGGAACAGCCCCTGAGTCTGTGAACCGAAGACCCGCAGCATCCCGGAAGCAGGTTCCTCCTGCTTCTGTGCAGCAGGCTTCTCCCGGTTCCGGGTCTGCCGCACACAAGCTCACAGTCTGACTCTCGTACAGCAAAAAAAACAGTCAGGGACTGCCTTTTACGGGCTGATCTCTGACTGTTTTTCTGCTCTCTGTTTTCGTGTCCCGTCCCGGGATCACGCTTTGTCAGCAGCTTCCTGATCCGATGCCTGCTTCTTTTCCGCTTTGTCAGGCACGGTCTTGCGGGCAGGCGTCACATCCGGCAGAACGGCATTGTCCGCCAGCTCCTGCTGTTTCTGCTTCCGGTATTCCGAAGGCGAACGGCCCTTCTTTTTGCGGAACAACCGGGAAAAATACAGAACGTCATCGTATCCCACGGAGCGGGCGATGTCGCTCACCGGCAAGTCTGTATGGATGAGATAGGAACTGGCATCCGCCATGCGCAGCGAGAGGATGTATTCCTTCACGGACATATTCATGCGCTTCTTGAAGATCCGATGCACATAGCTGCGGTCCAGCGCCAGGTGGTCTGCGATTTCCTGCACGGTGATGGACCGCTCGTAATTCTGTTCCACATAGGTCAGGATCATCTCTGTGTACTCATCGGGTGTCAGGGCTGCCGGTTTCTGCTGCCGTGGCAGCAGGGAGGCCAGCTGGTAGACAAACTCCCAGGCACAGGCGTTGAACAGCAGATCCGCATTGTCCTGATGCAAAGCCGACTGCAGCCGTTCGAAAATGCCGGTGATGGGCGAATCCGCCTCAAGAGAGCACACCAGTGTCTCATACAGACCGCTGCGCTTCACGTATTCCTCCGCCTTGATCCCCTGCAGCCCGATCCAGGAGTATTCCCAGGGGTCGTTTTCATCCGCCTGATAGAAGATCCTCTGGCCAGGGATCATGAGAAACATGTCCCCGGCTTCCAGGTGAAACGTCCGGTCATGGACCTGATAGATCCCCTTCCCTCTGTGGATGTAGTGAAACATGAAAGAAGAACGCACAGCGGGTCCATAGGCATGAAGCGGCTCACATTTTTCGTGGCCCGAGGTGTACACCATGAGTTCGATGGATTTGTAAAAATCATTGGAAAAGATGAATTCCTGCATGCCGGTCTCCTTTGCGGGGCCTGCGGGCAGTCCAGTCCTGGAATGCCCGGGGCGGATTCGCGGGTGAAACACAGGCCGGGCTGCCTGCAGGTTCATCTTACCTGAAATATCCTGGCCTGCAGGAAAAACCGGAGAAAGGAAAGCGTCGAGGTGACAGGCAACCGGATCCGGACCGGGCATGAAGCCGAAAAACCGGCTGGCATCCTTTGACGGACCGCCGGCCGGTTCCCGGTCATTGTCTTGCTGAATCAGCCGATCCAGTGAATGTTCTGGTCGTGGCTGACCGGATAGACCAGCAGCGTATTGCTATCCAGGTCCTGTGCCCGGGTATGCAGCGCATTGATCTGCTGGTTGTCATAGGTCGTCCAGTAGAAATCCATCGTTTCCAGATCTGCCCCGGCTGTGTAGTTCGTGATTTCATCAAAGCCGTCCTTTTCCCGGTTGGCGCCCTTGATCTGCTCCACCGTCTGCATGATCCGGAAGAACTGATTGACTGTGGCCTCTTCCGTATCCGCAGCTTTGGAGCTGTTGAGCATGAACGCAGCCCGTACGAAGCGGGACATGGAATCCAGGCCGCCGGGCAGTCCGTCGCTTCCCATCCCGGAACTGTACACCGGGACAGTCACATCCGGCATTATGCGGTTGTGAGGATATTCGGGTGTCAGATTGAGGTAATTGGCGACATTCACCGCCTGCGTGGGATATTCCGGTGCGTTGGCGAGCACGTTCAGATCATTGTCATAGACATGCAGGCCAGCGGCTGTCATTTCCACCACGATACTGCCGGTTTGGTCGCAGCAGATCCAGTGCAGGGGCACGGACTGGATCCTGTCATTGAAGGCATCTGCCACAATGTTCAGATTTTCCAGCTCCCGCTTTGCATCCTCCAGGCTCCTGCAGGTCGAGAGCAGGTATGGAATCAGCTCGAAGGATGTGACATTGGTCTTGCCTTCCACCGGCTGCTTTGCATACTGGCCATAACCTGGAAAGTTCAGGCTGGCCACCCCGACGCCATACTCGTTGATGCCTTCAAAAAACAGCGGATAGCCATAACCTGTGATCGCCATGCCGACGATGGCCGGATGGTGGGGCATATCCGGAAGATGATGATAGGGCAGAACATAGTTTCTCGGGCAGACTGTCACATCGTTGGCCAGCTGATACTGCAGATCCAGATTGCGGCCAAAGAAGCTGTGGTTCCCGTTTCGAAATAAAACACTTGTACACATGACTGGAAACCTCCTACTGCGAAAAGTATAGACCTGCAGAAGGCACCGGAATGCAGGGATGCCTGAGAAAGCGGGAGCAGGAAGGATCTGTGGTGACTTGCCTGGTAACTTGTCCGTAACGTGTCTGTCGAAAACAGTTGCGTCACTTTCCTTGTTCTGTTAAGATAAACAGGCAGTCATCGGCTGCAGCAAAATAATCTGGGGTCGTGGTGGAATTGGCAGACACGCTATCTTCAGGCGGTAGTGAGGCAACTCGTGTGCGTTCGAGTCGCATCGACCCCACCATCTTGAAAGCAAACCCGGCGGGAAATCCCTGCCGGGTTTTTATCGCATTGCCGGACTTGAGTCCATTCCCAATTCCCTGCTCCGCTTTTTCATCAGGCATCTGTGTCACGGTCCATGCCGGCATTTAAGACAATATTGTGGAATGGAAAGGTCCTGATATGCATGAAACGAATCATTGAAGCCGCACTGCAGGACAGACCCTGCGATCTGGTGCTGAAAAACGCCAGAATCGTGAATGTCTTCACCGACCAGATCCTGGAAGGAGACATCGGGATCTGCGGCGGCCGGATTGCCGGTATCGGCAGTATGGAAGGAAAGGAAGAAACCGACCTTCAGGGCCGCTTTGTACTCCCGGGATTCATCGACGCGCATCTGCACATAGAGAGTTCCATGGTGACGCCACAGGCTCTGTCACCAGTGCTGCTCAGTCACGGTGTGGCCACAGCCGTCTGCGATCCTCACGAAATCGCCAATGCCTGCGGGCTTCCGGGTATCCGGTTCATGCTCGACAGCGCCGGTCTGAGCCGGATGGACTACCGCTTCACGCTGCCCTCCAGCGTGCCCAGCTGTGACTTTGAAGTCAACGGCGCAGGCACCCTCTCGGCCCGGGACATGGAGCCGCTCCTTGCCCACCCAAGAGTGGCGGGGCTGGCGGAAGTCATGCGCATCCCCGATGTTCTCTCGGCCCGTCCGGAAATGATGGAAAAGCTGGCCGTGTTCCAAAGCGCCGGTCTGGTAATTGACGGTCATGCCCCTGCTCTGTCGGGACATCATCTGCAGGCTTACAAGGCAGCGGGGATCGAAAACGACCATGAAGCCATGACGGCGGAAGAAGCCATCGAACGGCTTCAGAATGGATTCACTCTGTTCATCCGGGAAGGAAGCGGCGCCCGGAACCTGGAGCCGCTGCTTGGCGGTCTGCTCAATGCCCATATGCCGCTGACCCGCTGCTGTTTCTGCACAGATGACAAGCACATCGAAGACATCCTCCAGGAAGGGACCATTGACTGGTGTCTTCGCAAAGCCGTGTCCCTTGGATGTCCGCCGGTGGAAGCCGTGAAAATGGCCACACTCAACCCGGCTGTCCATTATCACCTGAAAAACAAAGGCGCCATTGCCCCGGGATACGAAGCGGATCTGGTGGTCGTGGATGATCTCAAGGATTTCCGGATCCATGCGGTTTACAGGACCGGGCAGCCTGTGACGGAACCAGCCGCAGGTCCGGCTGTGACAGGACAGCTGGAAGACACCGTGCATCTGCCGGCATTCACAGCCCGCGACCTTGAGCAGGCACTGCGCAAAGACCAGGTGATTGGACTGGTGGATCATGAGCTGTATACACTCAATCTGCCGGCTTCCTCCCTGACAGCGGATGACCTGGCGTCCTGCAGTTATGTCTGCGCCATGGAGCGCTATGGCAAAACCGGGGAATATGCCTGCGGACTGCTCAAAGGATTCAATCTCAAAGGCGGAGCCCTGGCGGCGAGCTACGGACACGACAGTCACAACATCATTGCAGCGGGAGACAGCTTTGAGGATCTGGCTCTGGCAATCCACAAACTGGAGGAGATACATGGCGGGTATGTCCTGGTCCGGGAGGGCAGGATCGCTGCCACGCTGCCGCTTGACATCGGCGGGGTGATGAGCCGGGAGGATGCGCAGACGGTGGCCGATGCGGCACTGCGGATGAAGAAGCTGGCCCGGGATATGGGGGTATTGGAAGGGGTGGATCCTTTCGCCACGCTGTCCTTTCTGTCCCTGCCGGTGATTCCGGAGATCAGGATCACGCCCCAGGGCCTGTATGATGTGAAGAAACGACGGTTCCTGGATCGGGACTGACGGACCAGGACAGGCAGTCGGTGCTCCTGTCACGTCAGTCGGGCATCCCCGTCGGGAAACCGGCTGTCTACGGATACAATCGGAAGCAGAAACAGGGGGACAGGAACATGAGCGAACAGGAAACTCACAGTGTCATGGCGGTGGTGGCAGCCAAAGAGGGACAGTATGACGAGATTGCGCCGGAGATCGATCCACACGGAGACCCGGTGTTCCGTGCTGCATTCAAGACCGCAGAAGGGGTGAAGATTTTCTGGATCACCTCCGAAGAGTATTACCGCCTGAAGGTCGGCATGAAGGGACTGCTCACGTGGGAGGGCGACGAACTGGTTTCCTTCGGGAACTGGATCAAGCCCTTTGAAATCTAGTGATAGGGCTGCCGACAGATATTTAAAAACCCGGATACCTTCACACAGGTGAAGATATCCGGGTTTTTTAGTCCGTATCCTGGCTGTCTTTCCGGCAGACCATGGCTTGTGGCGACTGTTCCACCGACCGGCCAATGATTGAAACCTCCTCCGGCTTCACATCACAGGCCATATGCCAGATCTCCACGCCGGCTTCCCTTGCCTCCTGCAGGGATGCGGCGAATGCCGGATCGTGGTCTGCGTTGGCCAGCACATGCGTGACACCATTGACAGGGATCACAAAGGCCACGATGGTGCGGATTCCCTGTCTTCTCAGAGCTGTCAGTTCCCTGACATGCCTGGTTCCGCGGATGGTGGGCGCATCGGGAAAGAATCCCTGGCCATCCACTTCCAGGGTGCAGCCCTTGACCTCCATCCACACCGGTCTGCCATCCTTCTCCAGATAGAAGTCAAAGCGCGATCCCCCGCACATGGCTTCAGGCTTCACCACGTCAAACTCGCCACTCGCCGCCAGCCAGTCCTTCATGAGGCGGTTGGGCAGCGAGGAATCGATGTTGATCACTCTCCGGCCCGGTTTTTCGGCCGCAATCAGCGAATACCGGGTTTTCCGGCTTCCGCCTGCTGCGGCAGGTTCCAGCCATACCCGGGTCCCGGGCTGCAGGATCTCCCTGCAGCGTCCCGTATTCTTCACATGGACGGTTTCAGGCTGGCCGTTTATAAGCACCTGCGCCACAAAACGGTTGAGCCGGCTGACAAACTCGGCTGATACCAGTCCACTGGCGATCTTCACCGGGCTCTCACTCGGACAGCAGCCACTGTCTGGCAATGCGGCTGCCGCGCTTCAGCGCTTCATGAATCAGTATATGGGCTCTGCGCTGATCTGCCGGAACCCCCAGGCCATTCATATAGGCGTATCCCAGCAATGCGTAGCCATCCCCGATGCCGGCCTTCGCTGCCGTCTCAAGATACTTCACGCCCTGTGCGGGGTCTGTCTCCAGCATGGCTTCTCCCAGGAGCAGACACGCATCCACATCTCCCATGTCCGCGGCTTTCTGCAAGTCATCGGTTCCCCGCTCATCCCCGGCCTGGATCCGGGCAATGCCCCGCCGGCGCAGGACCACAGCCTCAGTGGGGTCTTCGTGTACAACAGGCTGTGAGCCCGGTTCGCCGCCATCGGCAGCTTGTGCAGGCTGCGACTCTTCCACGAGTTCCGGCTGTGCCGTCTGTATTGCACCAGGGTTGTCCTCATCGGCAGCCGGTTCTTCCGGCTCCTCCTTCACAGTCTCCGGTTCTTCGATCCCCAGCAGTTTTTCCACCTGTGCCTTCCGCGTTTTTTCCGGGTTCCCGGCCAGATAGGCCCGGGCATATGCTTCCTTTTTTTCAGGATCAGATTCCAGATAGGTCAGATAGTACAGGCTCTCGGGCCGTGTGTCCTTTGTCTGTTCCAGCAGTGTCTTCGCCCGTTCGGGATCAGCTGCCACGCCCTGTCCCTTCACCAGCAGCAGTGCCAGCAGATACTTCGCTTCCATGGAACCGCCTGCTGCCGCCTGTTCCAGAAACTCCGCCGCCAGGTCGTATTCCCCGGCATCATTCAGGACATGGGCAATCCGCAGGGATTTCCGGGTCTGTGCCTGTGTCTGTTCCTGCTTCTTTTCCCTCTCGGCTCTCCACTGACGCAGCTTCCGGCCCGCCAGATCCCGGGCCGCTTTTGTTCCCTGTCCCTCCGGTGCATCGAGGATCTCCTGCAGGGTGCGTTCTGCTTCCTCTTCCCGCTCCAGCTGCTTCAGCACCAGCGCCAGCTGCATCTTCGCCTTCGGACTTTCGTCCTTTGCCAGCCAGAATGCCGCCTGTTCAAGGTCCTGCTCAATACCCGTACCGCCGGCGTACCACATTCCCAGGTAATACGGCGCCTGGCTGTTGCCCAGGTCCGCTGCGTGCATCATCCACTGGAATGCCGCCTTTGGATCTGTCTCATTTTCGTGCATGCCGCTCGCCAGATAGGCGCCGAGTTTGTAGTTGGCCTCCGGATGGGACAGCCTGGCCGCTTCCTCCAGCGCCCGGCGCTCCTGCCGGAAATCGTTCACATCCGCATATCCCTTTGCCATGTTCATGAGGTCCCTGGCACTGACCTGCTTCGGCGCCGACACCGCTTCCTTCGCGTTGTATTCCCCGGCTGCCTTCAGGTAAGCCGGTTCTGCCGATGGTTCGTCCCAGACATCGAGCTTTTTCTGCAGCATCCCCCGGGTTTTGGCAGAGGAGGTTTTTGCCATGGCGTCTTTCGCCAGATCGAGGGCCGCCTGACGGTCCCCCAGTTCCTCCTTCACCAGCATGCGCTGGATCAGCGCCTTGACAGAGTCATCCTGGGCCAGCCAGTGATCGGCCTGTTCCAGGTCCTTTTCGGTACCGACGCCATTGCGGTACCAGCTGCCGAGGTAATAGGGTGCCTGGGTACTGCCCAGGTCGGCGGCTTCCTTCATGTGGCGGAAGGCTTCCTGTTCGTCTTTTTCCGTTTCATGCATGCCGCTCGCCAGATAAGCCCCCATCTGGTAATGGGCTTCGGGGTGTGAAAGCTCTGCCGCCCGCTGAAGATACTTCCATTCATTGCTCCGGTCGTTCACTTCGGCAAATCCGCGGCTGGCCAGCCACAGGTCGTTGGCCGACAGGCTCTCCGGAACATCGCTGTCCCGTTTCTCCTGATAGTCGCGGCCCGCCTGCCGTAGGGCTTCCTCGTGCTTTCGGTCGGCTTTTTTCATATGCATCCGGTTGTGCTCGTTTTTCCGAGACTGTGCCGCTTTTTCGCGCCAGATGTCCGCCTTTTCGTCATCCTCCCGGTGTTCGTAGATCTCCGCGATCTGTTCCATCGCCTTGATGTCTCCGGCTTCCGCCTTCAGGGACAGCGAAGCCAGCATCGGATCCTCGGGCTCCAGCAGACCCTGCAGCAGGGCCGCGATCTGGTCTGTGTGAATGCCGGTGTGGATTTTGGACCTGCGTCCATCCGCATAGGTCAGTTCCAGAAAGCTTCCCGCTGCTTCAGCTCCTGTCAGGTCATGGAGATCTGCCTGGTTGTTCTCCGGTACATGTACCTGCAGGTTGACGGGTGTCAGCGTGAAAACCGTCCGTCCGTGGTCCCGGCCTTCGATCTTCGGCCTTGTATGATGCAAGTCCAGCTGCCCTGCCCCCGAGGGGAGCTCCGCCAGAACTTTGTCTGCCAGATTCCATGTGAGTTTCATATCGTCACCTCTTTGTTTCTGTCACTCCATATTATATCGGGGGAAGTCAGACACCCTCGGGTACATGACCCGCCCATCCATGCCTATGGTGGCCGGCAGGCCACCATAGGCATGGATGGCTGTAGATGAGAGACAGGATCGTGTTCATGCTGCGGCTGTTTCGTCTGTCCCGCATCGACAACTGTGACAGCCTGCTTGTGGCTGCCCATGAAAAAAGCCAGCCTGTTCTCTCAGAAAGGCTGACTTTGTAATCGTTTGTATACTGCATTCCGACAGGCCGGGAGTCGGCTTCTTTCAGTTCCTGCAGGTATCATCTATCCGCCGTTCCAGTCTGTCAGACCTCTGACAGACTGGATGGGCGGACTGGGCTGACAGACAGCTTTCCGATGAACTCCTGCACCCGCTGTTTGTCGGATGCAAAGAGCTGTTCCGGCGTTCCCTGTTCCACGATTTCTCCGTTTTCCACAAAAATGATCCGGTCGGATACTTCCCTGGCAAACTCCAGCTCGTGTGTCACGATCACCATGGTCATATGCTGTGCCGCCAGCTGTTTGAGAACGTTGAGCACATCGGCAGTGAGCTCCGGGTCCAGTGCCGAAGTCGGCTCATCCAGAAACAGGATCTCCGGTTTCAGTGCCAGGGCCCTGGCCACGCTCACCCGCTGCTGCTGTCCGCCGGAGAGCTCACAGGGATAGGCATCGGCCTTGTCCGCCAGACCGAACTGTTCCAGCAGCTTCAGGGCTTCCTGTTTTGCCTGTTCTCTGTCCTGCTTCAGGACCCGCACCGGTGCATCCATGACGTTTTTCAGCACCGAATAATGCGGAAACAGGTTGAAGTTCTGGAACACCAGTCCAAAACTCCGATGGATTTTCTGGAGCTGTGCCTGGGACGCATAGACCGCATCGCCACCCTGGCCATCGACAGCTTCACACGCCCAGACCCCACTGTATCCCAGGGATCCGCCATCCATGGTTTCCAGCATGGTCGCGCACCGCAGGAGTGTCGATTTTCCGGACCCGGAAGGACCGATGACCGACACGATTTCTCCATTGCGGACAGACAGGGATATGTCCTTGAGCACCTGGTTGTCGCCGAAAGCCTTCCGCATATGGCGAATGGTCAGGAGTTCGCGGTCTTTGCCGTTCTGACTTGTTTCATTCATCCCAGGTCCTCCTAATTCCGGTAGTAGGCATAGTGTTTCTCAATGCGCTCCATGACGAAGCTGACAATGAGGTTGAACACATAGTAATACAGCCCGGCGATCATCAGCGGGACGATCGTGGCCTGCGCAGCCGCCAGCTGCTTGGCAATGGTGAACATTTCCGCCACAGCGATCGCAAAAGCCAGCGAAGTGTCCTTGACCAGCGTGATGATTTCATTGGTCACTGCCGGCAGGACCTGCTTGATCAGCTGCGGCAGAATGATGTGAAAGAATGTCTGGGTCTTCGAGTATCCCAGCACTTTCGCCGCTTCATACTGGCCCTTGGGCATGGCCTGCAGGCCGCTGCGGTAGATCTCTGCAAAATATGCCGCATAGTTCAGGACAAACGCCAGGATCACCGCGATGAACCGGTAATCCGCACCAACCCGTATCCTGAAGAGATAATAGGGACCAAAGTACACGACGATCAGCTGCAGCATCAGGGGTGTGCCCCGCATGACAGATATATAGAACTTGGTGACCGCACTCAGGATCCGGTTTTTCGACATCCGGCCAAATGCCACCACCATGCCCAGCGGCAGGGAGAACAGCAGGGTCAGGAAGAAAATCTCCAGAGAGACAAGAAGTCCCGATCCCAGCTCCGTGAATGTCTGCAAATCCATTCAGGATCAGTCCGCCTTGTCTGCGCGGTATTTGTCAATCACAAGGAAGTCCTTCAGACCGTATTTGTCTGCAATCTTGTCCACTGTTCCGTCGTCATACAGCTTGTAGACATCTTCCTGGACCTTGTCCTTCAGTTCATCGTTGCCCTTCAGGAACCCGATAGCGTACACCTCGGACGCAAGAGGCTTCTCCAGTTTCCGGAATTCACCCTCCCGGCTGGCCAGCTGGTAGTCTGCCACGCCGACGTCCATCGCCACGGCATCCAGACCGCCGGCTTCCAGGTCCATCATGGCCGTGTTGTAGTCCGCATACTGTGTGAGGTTTGCGAAGCTGTCCATCAGGGCTTTGTGATCCTCGGATTCCAGGGCAGCGAGTGCGGAGGAATCCTTCTGGACACCCACGTTTTTGCCGGCGAGGTCTTCGGCTGTCTTCACATCTGAATCAGCCGGCACCACAAATACCTGGGAGTTGTCGATATAGGGGGTGCTGAAGGTGTACTGGTCTTCCCGGCCATCCATGGTGAACCCGTTCCAGATGCAGTCAATGGTGCCGCTGGAGAGCTCCATGTCCTTGGCATCCCAGTCAATGGGCTGCTTCACAAGTTCCCAGCCCTCCATGTCAGCCACAGCCTGCGCCAGTTCCAGGTCAAAGCCGGTGTATTCGCCGTTTTCATCCTTGTAGCCATAGGGCGGGAATTCCGCATCAAAGCCTACCGTAAAGGTCTGTTTGTCGCCGGTATCCTTTGCATCGGCAGCTGCCTGGTCTTCCGTCGCCGTGCCGGCACATCCCGCCAGCAGGGTTCCTGCGCAGAACAGCGCCGCCATTCTTTTTTTCATTGTATTCACAAATGCTCCTCCTTATACCCGGATCCGGATACAGAACAGCGTCATCTGTATCCGGATCATCAACAATCCGATACTAACAGAGAGCCCCTGGCATTTCAATCTGTGATGTAACCACTTTCCGTCAACAATGTAAATTGTTTCAGGATACAGCAACCTCTGCCTGTTCCCCTTTCGCTTCAGGAAGATACAAAACCGGATCATGGTGCCAAAGGGCGTCCCTTCCATTGCCAGGGGTCACACTGCCGGAAACCGGGACAGCAGGGATACGCCGCTGTCTCCAAAGAAAAACCCTGCAGGGGGTCTGCAGGGCTGTTGTCATCCGGCTGGTCTTACGCCGCAGGTACGACAGACACACCGAATTCGTCTTCGATGTATTTCTTGATGTCATCGGATTTCAGGATCTCCACGAGCTTCTTGATGGAATCCTTGTCCTTGTTGGCTTCCTTGACTGCCACGACGTTCTGGTATGTCTTCGCAGCTTCGGAGTCGCTGGCTTCGTTGGCGCGCAGGTAGTCAGTGATGTTCGCTGCCAGGGCATAGTTGCCATTGACGACTGCCACGTCCACATCCGGCAGCTGGTTCGCGGTCTGGTCTGCAGCGGATTCAATGATTTCCACGTTTTTCGGGTTGTCCTTGATGTCCGCCTTCGTGGCGTTCAGACCGGCGCCGTCCTTCAGCGTCAGGATCCCCAGGTCCTGCAGAAGCAGCAGGGCGCGGGCTTCGTTTGTCGCGTCATTGGGCACTGCGATCTTTGCGTTTTCCGGGATGTTGTCCAGGTTCACTTCCTCGATTTCCTGGGCATAGGCGCCAAGGGGTTCGTAGTGGATCGCACCGGCGGATACCAGGTAGCCGTCGTCTCCTTCCTTGTAGCCGTTGTCTTCGTTGTAGCCATCCAGGTACGGCTGGTGCTGGAAGTAGTTGGCATCCAGGCTGCCATCGGACGTGGAGGGGTTGATGTTGGGATAGTCGGAGAATTCGGTGATCTGCAGATCATAGCCGGCTTCCTTCATCGGCTCAATGGCCTGTTCCAGGATCATGGCGTGGGGAGCCGTGGTGGCGCCCACTTTCACGACTTCCAGGGTTCCGTCTTCCTTCGGTGCGTCGGCTCCGTCGGTTTTCTGTGTGTCGGATGCGGAAGAGCAGCCGGCCAGGCCGGCAGCCAGCAGGGCTGCAGCAGCGAGTTTTGCGAGTTTGTTCATCAGTGTTTCCTCAACTTTCTTTTTTTATCAATCTATGCGTTTGACAGAGGGATCTGCCTCTGGATCTGTCACCAGAACGGTGCAGGCTCATCGGGTGAATTTCGCCACCAGGCGGTCGCCGATCAGCTGGATGATGGAAATGATGATCAGGATCAGCAGGATGACCACATACGTGATGTCCGTCATGCGCCGTCCGTTGCCATAGCGGATCGCCATGTCTCCCAGTCCCCCGGCACCGACGGCCCCCACAATGGCGATCTGTCCGATCAGGGCGATCAGGGTGATGGTCACGCCCCGGATCATGCCCGGGATGTTTTCCCGCAGATACACCTGGGTGATGATCTGCCAGTTGGTCATGCCCATGGAAATCGAGGCCTCGACGACCCCTTCCGGGATCTCCATGATCGCCGACTCGAACTGGCGGGCCATGAACGGGACAGTGCCCACGATCAGCGGCACCATGGCGCCTGTGATCCCGATCGTGGTATGGAACACGAAGCGGGACAGGAAGGCCAGGGCCGGAACCAGGATGATGAACGGGATCGCCCGGAACAGGTTGATGATCTTGTCCAGGATCCAGAACACCCATTTGTTCGGTGCAATGCCGTCCTTGCGGGTGATCACTACGACCACCGCCAGGATCAGACCCAGGATGATGGAGACAAGGCCTGACCAGAACAACATGACCAGCGTGTCCCAGGTGGCCTTCGGGAACTGATCGGCGTATTCGATCACATTCGGTATCCACTTAGTCAATGTTTCCACGCTTCATCACCTCCGTTCTGATGCCTGCCTCCCGGCACAGGGCCAGCGCATCCTTGAGCTGCTGGTCGCTGCCGGTCATTTTCGTGACGATCGTGCCAATGTGCTCATCCCGGATCACTTCAATGTTCCCGAAGATGATGGAACTCTCAACCCCGAGTTTCTCGGCGAGTCGCGAAATGATGGGCTCCGCCGCATTTTCCGGCGTGTAGGTGAGTCTGACCAGCTGCTGGTTTTCCGCCAGCTGGGTCAGGGGGTGTCCCGTGTCGAGGAGTTCCTGGATTTTTGCGGATTCGTTGGTCGTGTTGATGAAGTTCCGGGTGATTTCCTCGATCGGGTTGATGAAGATCGGCACCAGGTCATTGGTTTCCACCACGCGGCCGGCTTCCATGACCGCCACCCGGTCGCAGATTTCCTTCACCACGACCATTTCGTGGGTGATCACCACGACGGTGATGTTCCGCTCCCGGTTGATGCGGCGGATCAGGTGCAGGATCGACTGCGTGGTCTGGGGATCCAGGGCGCTGGTGGCTTCATCACACAGCAGGACCTTGGGATCCGTGGCCAGGGCCCTCGCGATCGCCACCCGCTGTTTCTGTCCGCCGGAGAGCTGGCTGGGGTAGGAGTCCCGCCGCTCCACCAGGTCGATCAGGTCGAGGAGTTCCATGACCTTTTTGTCGATTTCTTCCTTGGGGCGTTTCTCCATGCGCAGGGGCAGGGCGATGTTTTCATACACCGTGCGGGAGCGCATGAGGTTGAAGTGCTGGAAAATCATGGACATTTTCTGCCTGGCGTGCCGCAGCCCGGCAGCATCCAGGTCCAGCAGGTTTTTTCCGTCGAAGATGACCTTGCCTTCCTCCGGACGCTCCAGCAGGTTCATGCACCGGACCAGCGTGGATTTGCCTGCGCCGGAAAATCCGATGATGCCGAAAATCTGTCCTTCCGCGATGTCCAGAGAGACGTCCTTGACTGCGTGCACATCGCCGTCCCTGCTCTGAAAGGTCTTTGTGACATGTTCCAGTCGGATCATGTGGTTCCTCCTTGTCTGTTCAAATAAAAAACTCCCATCACAACAGGACGAGAGTGCTCGTGTTACCACCTATCTTCACAGAGTCCTCACAGGCTCTGCCTCATCAGGTACTGACATACCCTTGCGCTGTAACGGGCGCCCCCGTCATGGCCTCATCCATTACGCTTGGCCACGCGACTCCAGGACCATGTTCGTTCCGCTTCCCGCATGTCCTTTCACCAGCCGGACACTCTCTGCAGCCTTCAGAGGAACTACTCTTCCTTTCCGCATCACTTTGAACCCATGATAACAGCCCGCCTGCAGGGGGTCAAAGAAAAAATGAAAAAGTTTCTGTAAGAAGATTTCATTCCATGCCCTGCCCTGTCATTCACGGTATAATGAGACACAGAATCCGATGAAAACAAAAATAGAAAGCGGGGATTTTATGTTCAAATATGCCGGCAATCCCATCTTCTGGACCACGGCGGCCGTGATCCTGGTGACTCTGGCCGACCTGGCTGCAGCTGCGCCGGTACCGGCCGCGACAGCGGCGGCATTGTACTTTCTGATCTGGTGGGGATTTTACATCTATCGTCACAGCCTGGCCAGGCGGTGGGATCTGATGCTGCCGCACCCTGACGGGGTATGTGTCTCGGGTCCCGGCCGCCTCCAGGCGGTTCCGTATCTGTACCTGGGGGCCCAGGCCCTGTTTTCCCTGATCTGCCTTGTCCTGACCGGAGAATGGACGGCGATGATCGTCGTGCTGGTCCTCTGCCTGCTGGGGGCGCTTGTCATCCTGCGTGGTCAGAAAAAAGCCGAAAAAGCCAGGGTGGAGGCGATCCGCAAAGAAGCGAAGGAGACCATGGAAGCCGCGAACAGACCGTCTAACCGGTTTGCGAAGACAGCCAGGAGCGGCAAATGAGGAAAACACTCCGGGTCTGCTTCCTGGTCCTGGCACTGGTGCTCACCGTCTTTGGCTGGAACCAGTCCAGGGCCGGGGTGTGTCTGGTCTGGGCACTGCTCTGTGTGGAGGAACTGGTGAGTCTGCAGATGCAGCAGAATGCAGAACCGGTTTCCTGGTATGGGTGGTACAAGCCGCTGCTGATGGCAGGGACCGTGGTGTTTACAGCTGCAGCAATCTGGCTTGTCCTCTCCGGTCCGGGGGCCTGACGGTATCCTGTGCCTGCGGATGTGAGTCTGGATATTCAAAAAAGCGGACAGCATGCCGCTCCTGCCGGGGCGCTGCTGTCCGCTGCATTTGTTTTCACAATGCATCTGGCCTGTGTATCAGCACCGGATGACATCCGGCCAGACGGGGATCCCGTTTTTAATGATCCGACGCAGGCTGGTCATATCCGCCTGGTCAAACAGGGCTTCCAGGTCCGGAACCCGGAACACAAGCAGATCTGCTAGCTTTCCGGCTTCCAGAACGCCTCTGTCCTTCAGGCCCTGAGCCTCGGCCGGCCAGACAGTCATGGCTTTAAGAAGATCCATGGGGTCTGCCTGCAGCATATGCCGCAGGTAGAAGGCGGCAGGCTGAAAGGAACGTGTCTGCCCCGGGCCCTGGCAGCTCAGAACATAGGGAGCAGCGGGCAGCTGATCCATGCCGAAGGTCACAGACTCCATCTGTGCGGGGCGGGATCTGAACACGTCCTGTTTCAGTGTCCGCTGCTGGATACGCCCGGCTTTGGTCATCACGGTCAGGATGCCGTTTTTCTGCAGCTGCCAGAGTGTATCATGTTCATGGCGCAGCATCTGGCTGTAAGATGTTTCTTCGGGCATGTCGTAACAGGCTTCAATAAATGCCGGCACAACGATTTCGCCCGCGGCATCCAGGACCCTGGTGGCGTCATCTGTGAGGTCCTGGAAACTCCCTGTTCCCACAGAGATGATCCATTCATGGTGAATGGCGATATAAGCATGGTGAAGCACGGTGTCATGCTGATCGCAGGTATACAGATGATTGATGTTCTTGATGATCAGCGTCGCTTTCATCGGCCTCTCCTGACGATATAGATTGGAATGAGATAACAATATGAGACTGTTTAAGAGAAACAAGAAACCCCTGGTGGTGACGATCCACGGTTTCGGCAAAAACCGGTCCAGCGAAATGGACAACATGTGCGCCTTTCTGAAGGAACATGGGTACGACACGCTGCAGTTCGACATCTATGACCTGGAAAACGGTCTGGATGCCGACTGGAAGGAATGGCTGCGGCGATGCGAACGCCAGATGCATGAAGCCCTGGGGCGCAATCCCCGGATCATCCTGGTGGGATTCTCCATGGGTGGCGTGATTGCGACACATCTTGCCACAGTTTACAAAGTGGAGAAGCTGGTCCTGGTGGCACCTGCCTTCCGCTATCTGGATTTCGAGAAAGTCGCCCGGTCCCTGGCTTCTTCCCTGTCCGGCCGCAGCAGGACCACGGTTCCCAGCTCCGAGCAGACCAGGGCCTTCCGGGAGATCGTGGACAACTGCCGGGGATCCATTGCGAATCTCGACTGCCCGGTCCTGATCCTGCACGGAACAGAGGACGAGGTCATCAACCCCTCCAGCTCCACGGAATTCTACGGACGCATCCGACATGACCGCAAGCGGCTGATCTTCCTGGAAGGGGCCCATCATAGGATGCTGTACGACGGACTGATGGAAGAAACCGCCGACTGGATCATCCTGAACTTCATCGAAGGCAAGTACAGCATATGAGCCAATCAGCCCCACCCGATCCCCCAGGAGTCCTGACAAAGTCGGGAATCCGGGGGCATTGGGTAGAAAAGCTCAGTAAAGACCGGGAGACAGCCCTGTGACATTTCGATCCATGACTGTTGGTGAGTTGAATGGCCTGCAGCAGCTGTCTTCGCAGACAGCTGTTTTTCTTTGTCTGACAAAAGGGTTCCGCAATGTCCGGTTCAGCTGAACAGATCAGGAATCGCAGTATCTGACACTACCTGAAATCATCAGCTGAATCCGCGTCCCCACGTTGTCTCTCACCCGACAGCCGGGTGAGAGACAACGCAGGGAACACTACTTGTATTCCTCCAGCATGCCAAGCTTCAAGTCAAGCAGTTTCTCCGTAAGATCCACGTAGTATACCTGCGGGTTCACGAACCGCTTGATCTCCTCCCACAGCGTGTCCATTTCCCGCTTGGAGTACGCCCGGATGCCCTCCAGTGTCGGGCAGTCATACACGAGCTCTCCGTGCCGGAAAATCTCCACCAGCAGCGGCCGCAGTTCGTAAGTGCCTCCGACAATCGTTTTGTACTTCCACTTCTTCATCGGGTGGTAAATCGTGAGATCCTTCTCCGGATCCAGCACTTCGTCCTCCAGCGCGATCACATCCGCAATGGCCTTGCCTTCTTCCTTGTCCAGGATCCGGTACAGGTTCTTATACCCCGGATCCGTGGTTTTCTCATCGTTTTCCGAGATCTTGATCCGCGGGATCCACTCCCCGTCATGATTGACCGCACTCATTTTGTACACACCGCCAAACACCGGGGTGTTCTTCGAACAGATCATGTTTTCCCCCACACCGAAGGAATCGATCTTGGCTCCCTGCTGGTGAATCAGCGATTCGATGAGGTACTCATCCAGGGAGTTGGAAACCACGATCGCACAGTCCTGCATCCCGTTATCGTCCAGGATCTTCCGGATCTTCTTCGACAGATACGCCATATCACCGGAATCGATCCGCACACCCTTCAGGCGGTATCCATCGGGTTCCAGGTATTCCTTCGCCACGCGAATGGCATTCTGGATCCCGCTTTTCAGAGTGTTGTAAGTGTCGATCAGCAGCGTGCAGGAATTGGGGAACTGCTTCGCGTAGGCCAGGAACGCATCATATTCCGTGGGATAGCTCTGAACAAAGGAATGGGCCATGGTCCCCAGCACCGGGATGCCGAATTTTTGCCCTGCATAGGTCGTGGCCGTTCCGGCGCAGCCGGCGATATAGGCAGCCCTGGCACCCATCACTGCAGCATCGAAGTTGTGTGCACGCCGGGCACCGAATTCCATGACCGGTCTGCCCTCTGCCGCCTGTACGATGCGGCGGGCTTTGGTGGCAATCAGTGTCTGGTGGTTGAGTGCCAGAAGCAGTGCGGTTTCCACCAGCTGTGCCTCGATGATCGGTGCCTTCACACGGACCAGCGGTTCGTGTGGAAACACCGGGGTGCCTTCGGGAATCGCCCAGAGATCACCGGTGAACCGGATGTTGGCCAGGTAGTCCAGGAACTCCGGCGTAAACTGGCCAAGACCAGCCAGATATTCAATGTCCTCCGGCTCGAACCGCAGGTTCTGTACATAGTCAATGATCTGTTCCAGACCGCAGAACACAGCCAGTCCCCCGTTGTCGGGATTCCGGCGGTAGAAAAGATCGAAGACCACTTCCGTATCCTTCAGCCCGTCTTCAAAATACACCTGGCTCATGGTGAGTTCGTAGAAATCCATCACCAGGCTGAGATTGCGCACTTCCTTCATATCAGTTTCCTTCTCCTGTATCTTCCGTTTCACTGTTCTTCTTTGATTCTTGACTGCCAGCTGCGGGGATCTTTTCCGGGTCAGTGTCGACGATGGCATCCACCACGAGAACACCGGCGGCTTCCATAAGATCCAGTGCCGTCTTCTGCCAGAACGGGCCATCATGTATCTCATCCATGTGATACGTGGCGGTGCAGTCAGCCGGTACGATCACACGTCTGTCCTGCTCTGTCTGGTTGAAAAACGCCTTCAGAGCCAGGGCAAACTGCAGGACACAGATGTCTGTGCAGCAGCCGGTGATCACCCAGTCATGGTACTGACTGCCCTGTTCCTGGAGAAACACCTGGAAATCCGGAGCGAAAAACGTGTTGGTGCTGTTTTTCGGGATCCGGTGCTCAACGCAGTCCGCCAGTTCGTCGATGATGTCCGATTCCTCTGTTTTTTTGAGGCAGTGAGGCGGAAACGCATCAAACTCCCTGGCATTCCAGTCATGTTCATCCGCCACAAACCACGCAGGTGCATTCAGCGACTGAATCAGTCTCCGGATATTCGGCGCTGCATCTGAGATGGCAGGATCTGCCAGGGCACCCTGTTTTGCGAATCCGTTGATCATATCCACCACAAACAGCACCGGCTGTTTCAGGTCGGCCACCTGTATCTTCATGAATTCCCTCCCTGACTGTGTGACAGTCTGTACAATCTTGTCTATTATACCACTGGCACAGCAGCCATTGGCGGGCTATCCTGAGAAGAGAGGATGGAATGTACGATGGAAACAAAACGAACCGCAAACTGTCTGGTGATCCGTCTGGATCCCGGGGAAGAACTGATCAACAGCCTGCTGACAGCCTGTCAGGAGCATGACATTCACTGTGCGCAGGTGACGGGGATCGGAGCCGCCAGGAAAATCACCTGCGGTGTCTTCGACCCGGAAACGAAGGTATACCATTCGGAGAAGTTCAAGGGCATTTTCGAAATCACCAGCCTGAATGGCACCATCACGACAATGGACGGCGGTTTGTATCCGCATATCCATGTTACGTTTGCGGATGAGAAATACAAAGTCCGCGGCGGTCACCTGAACAAGTGTGTGATCAGTGCCACAGCAGAAATCGTGCTCATGATCCTGGATCTGGAGATCGACCGTCAGGCAAGTCAGGAGGTCGGGCTGAACCTGTTCCAGTTCTGAGTCCAGCTGGCTGGAGCGGCCATCTGCAGGCTGAAAGGTGCAGCAAGTGAATCAGAATACAGTTCAAAAAGCCGCAGTTTCTCAATCACTGCGGCTTTTTATGATGCATGGTTTACTGACCGGTTTCCCGTTTCATTTCTTCATAGCAGGCATCAAAGGCTTCTTCGGAGCTCAACGCCCGTTCATAGTCATCCAGTCTGTTGGCGTTTTTCAGCCAGGAATAAAGCTGCCTGTCTTTTGACCGGGTTTCCTCTCTGCCCTTCTTCCTTCCCTGCTGCCGACCCTGTTTAAGGCCCTTCCTTTCTCCGCGCAGCATGGCTGCGTTTACCTGCTCCTTTGTCAGACATGTAAACACCTGTTCCATCGTCCACTTCTCCTTTCCGCCAATGATTTTTTCTGTTTCTTCCAGACTGATTTCGCTTCCGCTCAGGTACATCAGACCTCGAAGCGTCGTAACCGGATGATCCACCGGTCCTTCAAGAACAGTATAAGGTCTGCCTTCCCGTTTTGCCTTCACCATCCAGGCAACAAAGCGTAAATCGGTTTTCATGTGCAGAATCACCTCATCCGGCAAAGCGCCCAGATCCACCACCCTGATCCGAAAATCCTGAAATACCGGTGGAAAGTCTTTGCTCCTGGTATTCATCTTCTCGCTGAGCGATACCGGACAGGTCCAGGGTCTGTCCCCATAATGCAAAACGCCACTCACAATCGGGACTGGAGATTTGCCGTCCTGTGCTCTCGTCAGATACTGATTCGCAATGGAAGCCATCAGCCGTTCAACCATGTTTGGATCCGACCTTGTCTGGTTTTCCAAACAGGACAGCAGCACGTCTTTCTTCACCACCGAATCCGCCAGCATCATGGCAGAATCCTGTTCCATGAACGTCAGCACCATTCCCGGATCCCTGGGAACATGCACCGGATAGTGACGGAGACACACAGGATCAAATTCCCATTTCTGTCCGGTGACGAGCTCCAGTGCTTCCTTGTGGACCTCCGGAAACTCCAGCAGATGTCTTTCAACAATGTCTTTTTCTTTTCCCAATCAGATGCTCCTTTCCAGCTGAATGCCTCTACTTTGTATATTCGCCAGAACGGGCCATTTTTGAGAAAATTTCCCAAAAAAATTTTGGAGACAGGGAATCCAATGCTCATTCTTCGTCAGTGTCTGCCGATAGCGCCATGTACACATCGGAATGAGACTCCACCTGCTGGTGATCTTCATTTCACATTAAAAAAGACCAGGGATCCGGCTGGGATTCCCTGGTCAGTTCAGACATCAGAGTTTACTCTTCGTCTTTTTTCTTTTTGTCCCTGCGGGACAGGTGAGCTGCACCGATCATACCCAGACCTGCAGCACCCATGATGGATGTCCACAGAGCGGGATCCAGACCAAGAGCCGTGACGACTTTGTTCGGCTTTCTGGCATCGGATTTCTCCGGCGCTTCCGGAGTCTCGTCCTTCTTCGGTGCTTCCGGTTCAGCTGGTTCTGCCGGTTTCGGTGTAACCTTCAGTGTACCAATGGCTTCTGTGACCTCATAATCCGCCGCATCCGCCTTGATCCACTTTAGTTCATACGTGTTTGCACTTTCGCCGACTTCCGTCTGGGAACCGGTAAGAAGCAGTTCAACCTCATCGCCTTCTGCAAGACCGGTTACAGAACCTCCTGCAGTGAGCGCCTTGCCGTCATACACTTTCTCTGCACTCTCTGTCGTGACTGTCAGTTTTGCCGGCACAACTTCCAGAACCGCGGATGTTTCCGCATCCTCATAGTTGTTGTGCATTGCGCGGACTTTCACCGTGTACTTGCCGACATGTGTAAAGGCAGGCAGTTCATCCATCCAAGTCTGACCATCCACAGAGTACTGGATCTTTGCATCCTTGATATCGGAAGTTGCCGCATCCAGCATCTGATCCTTGCCGTTGTACGTGACTGTCTTGTCAGCCAGTGTCAGGTTGTGATGCTTGGCATCCGCCTTCTTCACCGTCAGCGTTCCGTGCTGCACTTCGATGTTGTAGTTGGCTGCGATGTTGTCCGGATCCTCGGATGCGATACCCAGGAACCGTGCCACACGAGACAGAGTCGTTGCACCGCTGCGCTTGTTGAAGCGGTAGCTGAATGTATTTTCCGTGCTGCCTGCATCCGTAATGGAAGCAAAGCTGTGGAATTCCGGTTCTTCGCCCTCCACGAAACCGTCGCCTGATTCATGGACATACACCTTTTCGTGCCTGTGTTCCGTGCCGTCGTATACCCATTCCTGGTCTTCGCTGACAAGCAGAACGTTACGCTTCGTGATTTCAACGGTCACTGTCTTGGATGTTTCCTTGCAGTTTTCGTTGTCGGTCGTGGCAGTCACTTCCCACTTGCCGCTGTTGGTGAATGCCGGTGCTTCTTTGGATGTGTATTCTTCCCCGGTTTCCAGGTTCTTCACGGTATAGGTGAAGTTGCCGTCCACATGTTCACCATTCTTCAGCTTTGCAGCAGCTGCAACAGTGGTTGTCTGTCCATCGTACTTCTTGCGGAAGCCTGTGGCCGTGATTTCCATGTCCGTATCCGGCGTGAAGTCGATGGTGGGCTGTGCTGCTGTGACTTTCAGCAGACCCAGCTTTTCGTCAGCCAGTTTGTAGTTGGACGCCTTGGCGGTTCCATCGAATTCCAGACTGTAGGTGTTGGCAGATTCTCCGGCGTTGGTCTGGGAGCCGGTTGTCCTGGCGGAGAGTGTTTCTCCCTCCACGATGTTTTCGATGGTGATGCCTGCAGCAGTCAGTGCGGATCCGTCATAGACCTTTTCTGCGCCGTCTGTTGTAACAGTATATTCTCTCTGTTTAATGGTCACCGTCACCGTCTTGGACAGATTCTTCAGGTTCTCGTCCTTCGGTGTGAAGGTGATGGTCCATTCACCGGCATCCAGCATGGTAGGCAGCTGATCAACGGCCTCACCGTTTACGACGTAGCTGTAGTCAGTATCGATTACAATATTCTCGCTGTTCTTTGTGACGACTGTCAGGCTGACTTCAATGCCATCATAAATCTTACTGATACTGTTGCCTTCCATGAAAGCGGATGTTCCAGGATCAACATCAATGGTCCCGTTGGCATCAGTGACTTCCAGTTTTCCAAAGGATTTCTGAATGTCATAGTTTTCCAGAGACTTACCGTCAGTCAGGACTACATCGAACGCATTTTCGGCTGTACCAACATTGGTAACTGTAGCCGTTTCTGCAAACTTGTAGTCGCTGAATTCACCTTCCACAAAACCCAGACTTCCATCCAGTTCAATGACGGTGTGGTTCGTCAGCGGTGTACCATCATAAACCTTGGAAGCAGGTTCGCTTTGCAGCAGAACCGTTCGAGGAGTGATGGACAGGCTGCCTTCGGATTTTGTGATTGTATAGTTGGAAGCTTTGGTGGTCTCTTCATTCAGCGTGTAATCAAAGGCGTTGGCTGTTTTGCTTTCGGCCACGTTCGTGATGGAAGCTGTGAAATCAACATTCGCCAGTCCTTCACCAGCCACGAAGTTTTCGCCGCCAATCCTGAGCTCGTTTTCGCCATTGGTCAAAGCTGTACCGTCATATACCTTGTCCAGGGTTGCACTGGTCAGTGTGAGAGGACGCTTTGTAATGACGACATCCACAGTTACACCATCTTCTCCAAAATTGTAGTTGGGGTTGGTCGCCTTGACAGTAACAGTTCCTTTTACAACATCCTTGAAGGAAGGATTGCCATCGAATTTCTCACCATTAACGAGATATTCGAACACAGTTTCCGTATCATTCACCGCATTGGTTTTCGCAGTGATGACAGAAGTTGTTCCATCATACATCCGGTTGATGCCATCTGCAGTAATGTTCTTGTCACCATCGTTGATGGTGATGGATCCTTCAGCCTTCTCCACTGTCAGTGTTCCAAGATCTTCGGAAACTTTATAGTTGGTGGATGTGGCCCCGGTCCACTTCAGGTCATAAGAGTTCATGCTGGAACCGGCTTCTGTCTGGGATCCGGTTACACTGAACTCAACCTTGTCATCACCAAGAACGCCTTCAATCTGACCTCCAGCTGTCAAAGCCTTGCCGTCATAGACTTTTCTAGCGGACTTGGTTGTAACTGTTACCGGAGCCGGAGTGATGGTCAGTACCGCTTCTTTCGTGGCTGTTTCGTAGCCGTCTTTCACGGCACGTGCAATGACTTTATATCCGCCCTCCTTCACATCCTTGTATGAAGGCATTGTTGCTGTCCAGTTCTCACCATCCACAGAGTATTCGATGACTGCCCCATCAATTGCAGTAGCAGCATCCAGACTCTGGTTCTTGGCAATATACTGTTCAGTCTTGCCCTCAAACTCAAGCTTCAGGTCTTCTGCCGGAGCTGTGGTTATCTTCAGGGTACCCAGAGTCTCTTCAATCTTATAGTTCGTTTCTTTTACATTGTTCCATGTGATGGTATAGGAGTTTGTAGATTCACCAACGTTTGTCTGAGAACCTGTTACCGCAAAGCTGGCAATATTATCATCATTACCCATCCATCCTTCAATAGAACCAGGGGCAGTCAGCGCCTGACCAGTATATTTGCGTTCAGCACTTTTCGTCGTAACTGTCAGAGGTGCCTGAGTAATCGTCAGAACTGCGGAAACCTCAGCAGTTTCGTAATTGCTGTTTTCTGCACGTGCATACACTGTATACTTTCCAGCATCGTAGAAAGCCGGCATTTCTTCTGTCCAGGTTTTCTTATCAGTGGAGTAAGTGATCTTCGTGCCTTTTACAACAGTGACAGCAGCAGGATTCAGATTCTGGTTAGCTGCATTGTAGACAACTTCCTTACCTGCAAATTCCAGTCCAAGCTGAGCTGCATCAGCAGGCGTAACTTCGAGGCGACCATTAATGTACTCAACTACGTAGTTACTTTCTTTTGCAGTCCCATCCCAGCTAATCACAGCCTTATTTTCACTGAATCCAACTTCGGTCTGAGAGCCGGTAGCGGTAACAGTGGCTGTTTCTCCATTCACCAAGCCGTTCAGCGTCCCACCGGCTGTAATAGCTTCACCTGTATAAGGTTCAGTTCTAGAATCAGCGGCGGCAATCAACTTTGCAGGTTTGATGATGAATTCTGCACTTGTGAAGGAATCTTCATAGTTTTTATTCACACCCTTGGCCCAAATGGTATAGGTTCCTGCATCTGTAAACTTCGGCAGTTCTTCAGACCATTCATTGCTGTCTTTGGAAGTTGCATACAGGTACACAGTTCCGTCTGCACCGCCTGTTGCACCATTAGCAAGAGTCTGGTTCAGGCCAATATACGTTGTCTCACCACTCTTGAGAGTAATCTTATTCTGATCCGCAGGAGCAGCCGTAACAGTCAATGTTCCATTCGAAGACTTAACGAGCTCATAGTTGCCTTCCTTGGCGCTGCCATTCCAGTCAATGCCCTCGAAGTTATTGGTAGAGGAACCAACGTTTGTCTGTGAACCAGATGTCTTGACTGCCGCATCTTCACCTGTGACAAGACCATCGATTTTTCCACCGGCAGTCAGTGGCTGACCATCATATACTTTAGCAGCATCCAGCGCTTTTGCAGTGATTTCTTTCGGGTTCACCACCAGCTGGACGGTAACGACATCACTGTCTGCATACTTTCCAGACTCATCTGTAGCCTTGACTTTTACAGTAGTGCGGGAAGCGTCTTTGGCAGAAGGAAGCGTTTTTGTCCAGGTAGTTCCGCCATCTGTGCTGTAAACAACAGTCCCTCTATCTGCACGACCTGCAGGAAGTACATGAGTTGTTCCATCATAGGTGGATACCAGACCTGCAGCATTAATATCGTAGGACAGCTGCACTTTCTTCTTGCAGACATTGAAGATAACACTGATAGGACTGTCTTCATCTGTTGAAAGGTCTTTGCTGTTGATAATCTGCACTGCTGGTTCACCGGAAACGAGCTCATAATTTTCAGGAATTCCATCAGCCCGTACCGTGAACTCCTCTTTCATGTTGTTTCTCAGAATCTCGCTCGAGGCGATAATGGTATCGGTATCCACATCTTTATAAAGAACCTGATAATACTTCTGAACCATCGGATGATACTTGAAGACGATCACATTTTCCTTGCCTGCATCAACCGTATAGTTGATATAGGGTGTTTCGGGAGTCATATCCTGAATCGATTTCGCCTGAACCGTGATGGTCTTTCCCGGACGGGCGAGTGTGGAATCATCCCCTGCCAGAGACTCTCCCGTATCAGCGTTCACATACTTGATGGTGACAGGCATGGTGTCCTTAGCCGTCCACTTGGCGTAGATATCAGTATCGCCTTCCACTGTCTTGTCCGCAGAGAAAGGAATCGTGCAGGCTTCATCCATATACCAGCCAGCAAACGTGTGACCCGCAAACTCAGGTTTCTCTGTGATTTCGCCAATCCGGCTTCCGCCTTCGATATCATCATGCAGCAGTTTGTCCGCAGAACCGTTGTTGTAGTGGAGCGTTACATCGAACGCCTTGGCTTCCCACTTGGCATACAGAATCAGGTTGCCATTTGGCATGGTTACACCATCCGTAACAGGCTGTGTAAATGCCGGATCCAGATACCAGCCGGCAAATGTATAGTAACTGCCCTTTCCTGCGGGAAGTTCAGGAGTATAGTTCCATCCATCTGTTGCTGAGGTATACTTCGAGATTTCTCCCAGGGGGGTTGTGTACTTTACGTCCTTGATTTCCTTAACGATGGTATTCCAGCTGGAGTACTGAATGTGGTACTTCTCCAAATTCGAAGCTACTTTTGTAGGAGTGCCCCAATTTATGTCAACAGATGTCCCTTCGTTCCTAATACCGGTTCCATTTTTAGACCAGAATTCCGCTGAAGTGAAATCGCCAGAGGACTTGGTCGAATACTTATAGAGTTTATATCCGGCATATTTTTCATATACATTGAACGAGCCATTTCCAGCCATGATGGTATCTGCCAGTTGGTACGAGCCGTCGTACTGTTCGTTATAGTAAGCGATATGATAACGGCTGCTGTCTCCTCGAATGGTGAATTTCAGAGACCAGTTTCCGGATCCGTCTTCTTTAGTTTCTTCCCCATATCCTGCAGTATGGAAATCATACGTGGTCAACAGCAGCGCTCCGGTTCTGGATGTTTCCCACATTTTACTGGAATCCCAAAGAGAATTTCCCTTTTCGTCAGTAAATGGTGCGCCGAAGAGTCCGACATAAGTCTTGGTATTGTTTCTTGAGTACTCAAACTCAGCAGTACACTTGATCCGGTCATATCGGACATCAATCACTGTGGAACCATCTGCCGCAATTGTGGTTGTTTTGGATGAGTTCGACCCATTGTACCTGAATCCCGTCCAGTCTTTATCATTTGAAGGATCAACTTCGCTGCCGGTCAGCGCTTTTTTTGTAGCTGTTTCGGCATAATCATATTTCTTGTCCGCATCAGTGGCATTTACATCATCCGATACACTTTGCTTCCAGTAGCGGACAGTATAGCTGACTTCTATCGCTTTCCACTTTGCGTCTACTGTGACGGCTTTTGCTCCTGCAGGAACATTCGCAATGGTAATGGTCTTTACGTCTTTGCCGTTCAGGATCCAGCCTGCAAATTCATATCCTTCCCGGACAGGTTCTTCGTTCAGGTCAATGGTCTGACCAATGGTAAATTCTTTCGAGTTTACAAACGAACCGCCATTCGAGTTGAAATTCAGCGTATAGGAGATCGCTGCATACTCCACTTCCACCACTGTGTCCCCTTCCGGAGAGATGATGCTGTTGGAATAATACAGGCGGGTATAGCCTTCTTTTTCCGGGGCCTGTACATCGGTCATTGTTCCGACTTTGCCTGTGCGAGTCTCTGTCTCGACTTTGTTATTCGGGTAAATATACTTGACCGTATATTCCGCTTCACCAGGCACATACACGAAGGAGAATTCCTGATCACCCTGAATATCCAGATCCAGCCTCGCAGGAGCCTCCTCTTTTTTATTGCCCTCTCCATCGGCATAGTACAGCGTATAGCCTTTTTTCTGCTTCAGCGTGATGGTCTGCTGGCCATGCTCCACCTTCTGCTGTTCCAGAACAGGGACATTGGAGCCTTCAGTAAAGTAATAGAAATACAGGTAGGCTTCCTCTTTTTTCTCAGTGTCCGCATTCGCTGCCGGTGCTTTTGCCGGTTTCTCTGGGGTTTCTTCCTTTGGCTGTTCCTTTTCGGCTTCATTGTTTTCAGCCTTCGGCGTTGTATCCGTATAGTGAAGGACAATGGTCTGACCCGGTTCCAGCTTGGTGACTGCATCGGAGTTTTCCACTGTATAGAAGAAATCGTTTTCCCAGCGTCTTACTTCTGTAATACGGATCCCGTTGTTGTCAACATCCGCAAAGTCAAACTCTGCATTCTCCACTCTGGGTGCAGTGTCTTTGTTGATCTTTCCCAGATCCATGGTCCTGACTGTATCCAGGACCCGGCCGGTATCCGCAACAGCCTGGGCCGGTGCTTTACCGGTGGTTTCCATATCCTGGAACTCTGGAAGTTTTGTTTCCTCCTCTTCCGCTGGTGCCGTTACTTCGGGAGCCGGAGCAGTTTCCTGTACTGCCGGAACTTCCGCAGATGCCTGAACATCAGGTGCGGTTGTGACGGTTTCTTGAACAGGTTCCTCAATTGCCACGTCGTCAGAGAGTTCATCTGCCGTCTGATCGTCAGTAGCTTCGCCAAGGATGGGGTCGTTGTCTTCGCCTCCATTAGCCAGCACAGCCCAGGGCTGTCCCGTTGCCTGAAGGGTCATCAAAAACGCCAGCGTGGCCGCCAGATTCTTCTTAGACTTCATATGTTTCCTTTCTTTGCTCTTTTCAAGCGTTCCATCCATCGTTGTTTCGTATTGTTTCATTACAACGTAACAACTCATGGAACTTACTTAGAAACCATAGCATATAAGTTTACAGAGCAAAAGATTGGAATGTTACTGTGGTAAATCTATTGGTACGTTTTGCATTAAGTCAATGTAATTGTTTGTATCTTTTCATAACGTAATGTTACAAGATGACGTCGGGCTCTCATTTTTCCATTAAAAAAAGGCCTCCCCAACCGGAGAGACCTCGCTTATTGTGAAGCTGTTCTTACTGAATCGGATTGTCCAGACCATGGTTGAGCATCGCCGCCAGATCCGGGTCCATTTCCTGTACACCCGGAAGATCGGAGATGTCCACATCGTCCTCTTCCTGATTCTTTCCGGCCATCGCATCCCGCAGCTTCTGTTCCAGCTCGGAGCGGATGTCCTCGTTTTCTTCCATGAATTTCTTGGCGGCTTCCTTTCCCTGCCCGACTTTTTCACCATTGTAGGAATACCAGGCACCCGCTTTCTTCAGGAAGCCGTATTCGACAGACATGTCCACCAGTTCGGAGATCCAGGACACGCCCTTGCCATACACGATTTCCAGTGCGCACTGCTTGAAGGGAGGCGCCACCTTGTTTTTCACGATCTTCACGCGGACTTTGTTGCCCACGATCTCGCTGCCATTCTTGATCACATCCGTTTTCCGGATATCGATCCGGACAGAGGCATAGAACTTCAGCGCCTTGCCGCCGGGCGTGGTTTCCGGGTTGCCGTACATGACACCCACCTTTTCACGCAGCTGGTTGATGAAGATCGCCGTGCACTCGTTGTGGTTCATGATGCCCGCCAGCTTCCGCATGGCCTTGGACATCATCCGCGCCTGGGCACCCACCTGCAGGTCGCCCATTTCGCCTTCCAGTTCCACCTGAGGCGTCAGGGCCGCAACGGAGTCCACGACCACCAGGTCCACGGCGCCGCTTTCGATCAGCATCAGCATGATGTTCAGGCCCTGCTCGCCGGAATCCGGCTGAGACAGGATCAGCTCGTCAATGTTGACACCCAGGTTCCGGGCGTAGATGGGATCGATGGCGTTCTCCGCATCAATAAATGCGCAGCGCCCGCCTTTTTTCTGCACCTCGGCAATGGCGTGGAGCGCCAGAGTGGTTTTACCGGAGGATTCCGGACCGTAGATTTCCACTACCCGGCCCTTGGGATATCCCCCGATCCCCAGTGCCTGGTCCAGCAGCAGGGAGCCGGAAGGGATGGGTTCCACATCCATGCTCGGGCGTTCACCCAGCTTCATGACCGCTCCGGTACCGTACTCTTTCTCTATGTCTTTCAGGACATCCGCCAGCAGCTGGTCCTTGTCCTTTTCCTTTGCTGTTTTATCTTTCTTGACAGTTTCCTGTTTTCTCGCCATTCAGTTCCTCCTTCATGATCCGCAGCAGCCGCTCTGTCATGTCCCGGACCACTCCGGTCCGGATGTCATTGCGGGATGCGTGGTCGAAATCGTATCTGTATATCCGGCAGCCGGTGCCACTGGCAACCGCACAGTAGACCAGGCCTGCCGGTTTTCCTTCCGAACCCGATGGTCCGGCATTGCCGGTAAAGGACACCGCATAATCCGCCCCGGTCAGCACCCGGGTGTTTGCTGCCATGGCCCTGGCACAGGGTTCGGACACAGCGCCGTACTGTTCCAGGATGGCCGGATCCACATGGGCCAGCCGCTCCTTCATTTCGTTTGTATACGTCACAAATCCGCCGCGCAGCACATCACTGGCTCCCGGAACTGCGGCCAGGGTGGCCATGAACAGTCCGGCGGTCAGCGACTCGCACGCGGCAATGGTGACATGATGGTCCCGGGCACAGGACAGAAGCGCTTCGGCGGTTTCCATCACATGCTCTCCAGGACGTATTTCTTCAGTTTCTCAAAATAGATCCAGCCGCTGTAGAGACTTGCCGCACAGGCGGCCCACAGCAGGATCTGCGCCACGGGCAAACCGATCAGCGCAAAGGGCCAGTTGTGGAGCAGAAGCAGCGCAATCGCAAACATCTGCAGCACGGTCTTCACCTTGCCCCACCAGCCGGCAGACACCACTTCCCCGCTCTTTGCGGCGCTCATTCTCAGTCCGTCCACGATCAGGTCACGGGCAGTCATGAGCAGCACCGCTGCCACGCTTGCCTGATGACTCCAGGCCAGCAGAATCAGCAGGGTGTTCACAAGCAGCTTGTCCGCAATGGGATCCGCAAACTTGCCGAAGGACGTGATCAGGTTCCGGCTCCTGGCGATGTTTCCGTCCAGGAAGTCCGTGAAGGATGCAATGGCGAAGATCGCAAAGACGATCAGGTCACGCCCGCCCAGTCCAATGGACGGGACCACCGGTGCCCAGTCTGCAGGGACCGCCAGATAGATGATGGCCGCGGCGGGAACCATCAGGATCCGCACCAGCGTGAGTTTATTCGGCAGGTTCATTCTGCTCTCCTTGCTCTGCTGCAGCCTCTTCCTTTGCTGCTCCGGCAGACTGCACCACCTTGATGGTGATGATGGCTTCGCCGTTTTCATTGAGTTCCGGCGTCACGGTCTGTCCGTTGACTGTGAGCTTCATGCCCTCGGGAACCGCCGGCTGAAACAGCAGGGTACCCGGTGCATTCATGGTCACGGTCTGGGAAAAGGAATCCGTGTACTGGGAGGTGTCGTTGAGCACGGCACCGGCTTCGGTCAGCCAGACCGTGGAGGGAGCCGAAAACTTCGCCTCGATCGCCACTTCCGGCGGCGTGTCAAATGTGCTTGTCACTGTCACGGTGCTGCCCGACACAGAGGTCGTGTCTTCCACCTTCGGAGCCTCTTCCTGTTCAGGCTGTGCATTGTCCAGTCCCTGTTCCCTGCGGCGCAGTTCGGCGAGCCTGGCAGTTTCCGCTTCCTTGTCCTTTGCTTCCTGGTCTGCCGCGGCCTGTGCCTGCGCAGCCTGGCTGGCCCGGATCTGGTTCATGCCGGCCCACAGGCCGAAGCCGCCGCACAGGATGATCCCCGCAATGATGACGGCCTTCATGGACAGCTTGCGCCGCGGCTTTCGCGACAGCGACCGGCTGGTGGAGGCCACCCGGTTCTGGTAGCTGGACCGGCCGGTCCGCCTGACTCTGGATTCATTGGTGTCCATGGGCATGGACGCTGCCATACGCTTCTGGGCCTGGGTGAGGGCCATGTTGCGCAGATGGGCATAGTGCTTGATGGATCCGTCCACTTCTTCCTGCAGCATGCTCCAGTTCACACCGAGCGCCTCGCAATAGGAACGGATGAAGTACCGGACAAAGGACAGGTCGTCCGAAAAGACGTCCAGGTCGTTGTCCTCGATTGCCTTGATATATTCAGGTGCAAGTCTTGTCTGGGCCGAAACGTCCTGAATCGACAGTTTCAGGTCCGTCCGCCGCTTTTTTAAGATTTCATAATACCGCACCGAAAATCCCCCTTTGAGAAATAATTATACCAAAGGCATACGGGCTTCGTTAAGGACAGCAGCCATGAAATCTGTTTCTATTATATGTCCTGTACCGGCACTATATATGCCCGATATGCGAATTGCTTACGGAAACTGCCAAAAAAAGATATGATATCAGAGATGAGGTGAATGTATGCAGGATATACTCAGAAAACTTCACGAACTGCTGGCAAGACACCGGAAACTCCAGGACGACGTGGATCTGGAAAACATTCTGGAAATACTTGACCAGACATCTGTCTGGATCGCCGGAGTGGATCCATCTTCTTTTGATTTCAAAAACCCGGTCTACGAACAGGACCTGCTCAAAAAGCTCGATCTGCCCTTCTGGCCAGATCTTCTCACAGACAACGAAGGCAAGCCGTTCTTTGCGGCCTTCACGGCACCCGAAAAGGCACCCGGAAAGCTGGTGGAACCCTTCAAGTGGATCGAAATCCCGTTCCTCAAGCTCTGTTACTTCGCCGCTCACACCGGGATCACGACGGAAGTCATTCTCGATCCCTTCACAGACTGCCTCCAGCTGCCCGTCAGCCTGGTGCTGCAGTACAGTGAACAATACGCCAAAGCCCACCCGGATCTTTCCTGATCCGGGCTTTTTCTTTCCGACGGACGATCCCATCCGGCATCACAGCCATCCCCGGCCCCGGCTCCCGCCTTTTCAATGCTTAAGCCCGACAGCCCTTGAATGACGGTCCCGTTTCTGTTTCCATATCCTCATGAACACCACACAACGTTCCCTGCAAGACCTGCGCCAGGGCGTGTCCCTTTCTGCCGGCAGGCAGTACAGCCTGATTTTCCGCCTGGCGCTTCCCGCCATTCTCGCCCAGGTCGCCGGGACCCTGATGCAGCTCATCGATGCCTCCATGGCCGGCCGCCTGGGATCCCTTGCCGCGGCCTCCATCGGCCTGGTTGCCTCCAGCACCTGGCTCTTTTCCGGCATCTGCCGGGGTGTCATCTTCGGCTTCTCCGTCCAGACCGCCCAGACCATCGGCGCCGGGAATGATGAACTCGCCGCCCGGATCTGCCGGCAGGGACTGGCCGCGATCCTGCTCTTTGCCCTCACATTCGCCGTGACCGGACTGTTTGTGGCCCCGCACCTGCCCGTCTGGCTCCATGGTGAACCGGCCATCCAGTCCATGGCCTCTGCCTACTTTGGCTGGTGGTGTCTTTTCCTGCCCTTTCTCATGCTCAACGAATGGGCCGTGCAGATGCTCCAGGCCACGGGCAATACCAGGCTTCCGGGGATGCTGCAGATCCTCATGTGTGCTCTGGATGTAGTCTTCAACTGGTTTTTCATCTTCCAGCTGAACCTCGGTGTGGCCGGAGCCGCCATCGGCACCGGAGCGGCAGCCATTTGCACCAGTCTGTACCTCGCCTGGTTCACCCTGGTGCGGTCCCCGTTTCTTTCCGGCCACCATTCCTTCCGGTTCCGGAAAGAGACCATACAGCGGGCGGTCAAGATTGGCCTGCCCGTCAGTGTGGAGCAGCTCGTCACGGGCAGCGGCTATGTCATTTTCACGCGCATCGTCGCCGGACTGGGCAGCATTTCCGTGGCAGCCAACAGCTTTTCCATCACCGCCGAGAGCCTGGCCTATATGCCGGGGTTCGGAATCGCCTCTGCCGCCAGTGCCATCATTGGCCAGTGTGTGGGTGCCGGGCGCAAAACACTCACCCGGTCCCTTGCGTGGCGGATCGAACTGGCGGGCATCACCGTCATGTCCGTCATGGGTATTACCCTCTGGCTGCTGGCCCCTGCCCTCATGCAGCTGCTCTCGGTGGATCCCGCCGTCCAGGACCTGGGCACCCGCGTGCTGCGGATCGAGGCATTCGCCGAACCCATGTACGGCGCCGCGATCGTGGCCACAGGCATTCTCCGCGGCAAGGGCGACACCCTGTGGCCGACCATCATTTCCCTGGTCTCCAACTGGGGTCTGCGGATTCCCTTTGCGGCGGCCATGACAGGATACGGTCTATCCGGTGTCTGGTTTGCCATGGCGTTCGAGCTGAACTGCCGGGGCCTGCTGTTCCTGTTCCGCCTGTACCGGTCATTCCCGAAGGACCGGATTGCATCCTCCGATTCCACACAAACGCAAAACACGGGTCCCGCCACGGCTTGAGTGCCGGGCAGGACCCGTGTTTGTTTACAATGATTCAGTCAGGCAGCCATGGCCATGGTACCGATGCAGGCGATGCGTTGCCTCCTGCCGATGCAGGCAGAAACCGGGTTCCACTGAATACCAGCCGGATCAGCCATCATCGGCATCGACTGTCTCTGTCTACAGCTGTGACTGACGGCGCTGTTCTTCGCGCAGGGTCGCCACCTCCGCCGGCGTCAGATGCGGATGGGCAGCCATCAGTTCCTGCGCCTTGGGCGCCCAGTCAGCTGCATAGTCCACACACTTGGCGCAGAGGTGTTCCGGGGTTTCCGGGCTCTGGAGGTCCGTGCTCACGGCATCGACGTCGTGAACGATCTTTCCCAGGATCTCGGGGTTTTCCAGCATGGGACAGGGCTGCAGGTGGTTGCAGTTGAAGGGCTGGTGTTTCTGGTACTCCTGGAAGAGCGGCTGGGAGAGGCACTCCAGGAGTGTCTTGTCGTGGATGTTCGCATTGGAGTAGTGAATGAACACACAGGGTTCCACATCGCCGTTGGGGTTGATGTGGCAGTAGAAGCGGCCGCCTGCAATGCACCCCTGCACAAACTCGCCGTCGTTCTGGAAGTCAAAGGTGAAGATTGGTTTGCCGCCGTCGAAGTCGCGGATCTCACGGACGCGGTGATACATGTATTCCCGCTGTTCCGGAGTCAGCAGCAGTTCGGTGCTGGCTTCGTTGCCGACAGGCATGTAGTGGAAATACCAGTTATAGCGCACACCATGGTCAATGAGGAAATCCAGGAACTCGTCGCTGGTGACCATTTTGTAGTTCTTCGATGTGTAGCAGATGCTCGTGCCGAAGACCAAGCCGTGGTTTTTCAGGATCTCCATGGCCTTCACCACTTCCTGGAATGATCCCTCGCCGCGCCGCGCATCGTTGTCTCCCTCGAATCCCTCAATGGAGAGCGCCAGGGAAATGTTGCCGAGTTCGCGCATGGTTTCCGCAAATTCATCCGTGATCAGGGAACCGTTTGTGAAGGCATAGAACATGGATTTCGGGAATTCCCGGGCCAGTCGGATGATGTCGTCCTTGCGCACCAGGGGTTCTCCGCCGGTCATCATATAGAAGTAAATGCCCAGTTCCTCGCCCTGGCGGACAATGGAAGCCAGGTCTTCGTAGGACAGGTTCAGCCGGTTGCCGTATTCCGCCGACCAGCAGCCGATGCAGTGCTTGTTGCAGGCACTGGTGGGGTCCATGAGGATGATCCACGGGATCCGGTAACCGTGCTCTTCCTCGAACCGGTTGGTTTTCGCATAGCCGTAGAACCCCGCCTGGTAGCCGATGTTCAGGATGTGGGTCTTCACCACATGGGGATCCAGGTCATCGAGCATGGAATTCACGTACTTCATCCACTTGTTGTCCGGATCGGCGATCATGCGCCTTGCGCCGTCGAACACTGCATCGGGGTACAGGTCGCCGACGAGATATTCCGAGATGTCCACCAGCCGGTTGAGGCCTTTCACACGGTCCTTGTTGACGTATTTCAGTACACCGTCGACGGTCGCGCCGACGGCTTTCCGTGTTGCGGCGCCTTTGAATTTTTCAAATGCCATGGGAGATGCAACCTTCTTTCTTCTTACTGCAAGATTATACAGGTGTCCCAATTGTAAACCACGGTCAGATGCCCGGATGTGTCTGTCTCCTGCAGCCGGGATTGCGAGGGGCAACTTCTGATACAATGAATCTGTATGCGATTTTGAAAGGAGGAACCATCATGAAACAGCTTCTGTTTGCCTCCGACCTGGATGGCACGCTGCTCAATGCGGCACATGAAACAGATGAAGAGATCCTGACGGGGATGCAGGAACTGGCCAGACAGAACGCGGCGGTGGCCGTGAGCACGGGACGCAGTGTCTCCATGTGCCGCTCCCTGGGATTTCCCCCGGGCCCAAAGGTGCTCATGAACGGGGCCCTGGCCCTGGATGCACAGGATCAGGTGGTGTACGACCAGCCGCTTCCGGCTGCCATTGTGGCGGAGCTCATGGATCTGTTCCCGGACCTGCCCTTCGAGTTCTGCACCACTGACTGCACGCTGACAAGACAAAGCCGCCAGGAAACCATTGGCAATTTTCAGCGGCGCTGGGCAAAGCGGGGAAAGCCCCGCAGGAACGCGGATTTCAACAAAATGTTCCAGGGACACCGGAATGACCAGACAAGGGAACAGATCCTGGACCAGACCATATACAAGATCAACTGCAACCGGGAGGACAGTGAAGACTGCCGGCGGCTGGAAACCTGGCTGGCGGCGCATCCCGAGGTGGTGAACACCCCCAGTGACGAGGTGCTCTATGAAATTTCCGCAGCCAGCGCCACGAAGGGACTGGCGGTGCAGGCACTGGCCGGTCACCTGGGGATCCCCCATGACCAGGTGGCGGTGTTCGGGGACGGAATCAACGACCTGAGCATGTTCGAACTCTTTGCGCACAGCTATGCGCCGTCCACAGGACAGCCCGAGGTGCAGGCAGCGGCCAGTGAAGTGCTGGACGGATCCGATGAACACTGCGTGATCCGGAAAATGAAGGAGCTCAGAGAACAATGGCAGTGAAACTGTTTTTCACGGACCTGGACGGCACCCTCATGGTCAACCACCGGCTGGATTCCCGCATCCGGCAGGGGATCGAGACCATCCGCAGGCAGGGCGGTCACGTGATTTTCAACACCGGACGGCCGCCCATGTCCGTCTGGCAGATGCAGCCCGAAGTGGACTGGCTGATCTGCGCCAACGGGGCCCTGATCTATGATGGCGAGGGGGAGCTGGTGAGCGAAAAGCGCATCAACCCGAAGGACCTGCGGGATTTTGTGATGACTTTCGCAGGCGACCCCATTGAAATCGTGACAAAGGACGGTGTCTACAGCAACGCGAGTCTCGGGGAACTCTCCCGGATGTTCCTGAAACGAAAGGGGCTTCCGGCGATTCCCGTGTTCTCCTTCCTGCTGCCACCGTTTCTCAAGTCCTGGGAAACCAGAGTTCCTGCCGGGACGCTGATGGGCCTGCCGGCGGTGAAGCTGGAGATCCACGATGCGGATCCCGAAAAAATGAAACAGTTCCTGGACCGCCATCCGGATCTCGTGAATGCCCCGAGCATGAGCGGGCTCTCGGAAATCACCCGCCGGGATGCCACGAAGGGAACTGCGGCGCTGGAGGTCCTGGACCTTCTGCAGATGGATGCGGGCCAGGCGGCGGCCTTTGGCGATGGCATCAACGACATCACGCTCCTGGAGGCGATTCCCGAAAGCTATGCCCCGGAAACCGGCAGCGAACAGGCAAAGAACGCTGCCGCCCACATTCTGCCCATGCCGGATGACCACGCAGTGATCCGCAAAATGGAGGAACTCATCCGTGGATGAGGAATCGGAATCCATCGTTCTGGGCACGCTTCTGGCGATCTCCGGCGGCCTCATGGATGCCTATTCCTATATCCTGCGGGGGCAGGTGTTCGCCAATGCTCAGACCGGGAACATCCTCTTCCTGGGAATCTACCTGTGTTCCGGACAGTGGCGGGAAGTGATCCACTATCTCTTCCCCGTCGCCGGATTCACCGCCGGGATCTTCATCTCGGAACTCATGCACCTCTCCCGGCTGCACCCGGTGCACTGGAAACAGACGATCCTGCTCGCCGAGGCGTTTCTGCTGCTGCTGGTGCCGTTCATTCCCCTGGATCTCTTTGCGAACTCCCTGACGTCCTTTGTCTGCGGCATGCAGGTCCAGACCTTCCGGAAGCTTCGGGGCCATCCCTTTGCCACGACGATGTGCATTGGCAACCTGCGCTCCGGCACAGTCTCCGCCGTCAACTGGCTCTGTCACCGGGAAGACCACCATCTGCGGGCCGCGGGAGCCTACTACTATGTGATTTTATGTTTCGTCATAGGTGCGGTGATCGGCAATGCCCTGGCACCTGTGACGGGGCTGTTCACCATTGCGGGCTGCACCGTGCTGCTCATGGTGTCGTGGGTGATTCTTCACTTCCAGCACCGGAAAAGCCAGTGCACGCTGGATGAACTGGATCAGTTCTAAGGCATGAAACGCATAAAAGGAACCGCCCGCTCGTTTCCGGTGGTATCCGGTTACGAGGGATTCGGTTCCCTTTTTATATCCATCAGATCATCGCCAGCCGGCGTTGCCGGTCTTGGCTGGGACCTGTATCTGTTTACTTGCGCTTGCGCTTCAGGATTGCGGCGATGCCAGCCACAGAGAGAGCCTGCAGTCCTAGTACACCAGCCAGCCCGGTGGCAGCGGAGGTGCCTGCAGAAGCTGTGCCTTTGTTTCCGGAAGGCTTTTTGTTGCCGGAAACAGTGCCGGTGGTACCGGGATTCTTGCCGGTTTCTTCTGTGCCCGGTTTGTTTTCATCTTCGCCCGGCTTGTTGTCTTCACCCGGTTTGTTGTCTTCACCCGGCTTATTGTCGTCCTCACCAGGCTTGTTGTCGTCTTCGCCGGGATAAGCGGGCTGATTGGGATCACCAGGGTTGGGATCGCCGGGCTTGCCCGGAAAACTGTAGGTGTAGCCAATGGTCAGAATGTCATTTGCGGTTTCGCCTTCGCTCATGGTGGCAATGCCCCCTTCGAGGAAGATCAGACCGTTTTCCTCGGTCACAAGTTCCTTGTCCCAGGCACCATTCTCCTGATCATAGCCTTCAGCAGCAATCATGCCGGCAGGAATCATTTCTTCAGCCAGTGTCCCGGCTACCACGTGAGAGCCTTCAGACATCTTGATGACATCCACTTCCACGTTCCGGGTCAGAGTATCTGCGGTACCATCTGCCCATGTGCCGTTTTCCACATCGAAGGTGACCTGCGCATCAGCCACGTCCAGAGTCAGTCCGTGCTGTTCCACACAGGCTTCAAACCGGATAGGGAAAACCAGTGCCATCCAGGGAGCCATGTCAATTTCACCCTTGAATGTGGCTTCAGAGGTGAATACTTTCACGCCCTTTTTGAAGTTTTCCGGCTTGATGGTGAAAGCGCCAGCCGGAGAATAAGCCTGAATGCTGTCCGGCCTGGATCCCGGAGTATCCTCAATGGTGGAAACCTTCACCTGGTTTGTACCGTTCTCGTTGATTGTGAAAATCACATCCACTTTTCCGGTATTCTCATCGTAGTTCACCTCGCTGCAGCGCATGTAGCTGAAGAATCCCGAAGCAGCAGGGCTTCCCGTTTCAAAGGCAGTCTGCCAGGCCTGTTCACTGCACAGAATGTCTTCATTCACAGTTACCACTTCCGGATTTACAGAGAATGAATAGGTGTAGGATCCGATAAGCGACTTGGAACGGAATGCAGCTTCTCCATTCGTAAGCGTATAGCCGAACTTGAAAGTTCTATAGGCATTCCATACCTTTGTCAGATCGAGCGTACCGCCCAGCTGTACGTCACTGTCTCCCTGAGCCACACTGTATTCTGCCGTTTCCATCTTCACACCGTTCACCAGAACATCCAGTGCCAGGTTGCAGCCTACATCGGTACCCCCGCGACGGGCATCCAGGTCAGACTCTTCCTTTTCTGCCGCAGTCGCATCTTCCTCAGCCGCAGCAGGATCTTCTTCCGCGACGGTTTCCGCCACTTCGGGAGTCACGGTCTCTTCCATCATTTCGCCGGACTCCGGCAGCATCGGCAGTTCGACAATGCCATCCTGTTCCGGTGTTTCGGTGATGCCTGTCATTCCCAGAGTGGATTCGATGGTCTTGTCCATCTGAGTTTCTCTCACTGCTTCAGCAGGGAGTTCCTGCGCCAATACAGTGTTTCCGGGCAGAATGGCGGAAACCGCCGGCATTACCATGGAAGCAGCCAGGGTCACCTTCAGCATTTTTGTGATCATTTCGTTGTTTCCTTTCTCTCCCTGCCTCTGCAGGTCTTTGTCGTTTCAGAATGACCGGAGTTTTCCGTCAGACAGACAGAGGACCCGGTCCATTGCTTTTGATTCTGTTCATGCCTCGCACGGTTTTGTCCGCCGGTTGTCACATGCGGTCGTGCTTTTTAGCATGCGACAACCATATCTGATAAATTTCTCTTTGGAAATAACCGTTGTTTCCAAAGTTACAAGTATAGTTTCGTTGTTAAATCATAAATTTCTGTTCTGTAACTTTACTTGATTGTTCCAGCGCTTCGCATCATGCATGTTCAGCTGAAACGCAAAAAACCTGCCGGCCGTTCATTGGCCTGACAGGTTTTTTGCATATCTTCCTGCTTGTTGTACCGCGTTTACTTCTTCACGCCCGCAGCTTCCAGGGCCTTGTCGTAGTCCGGCTCCTGCGTGACTTCATCCACGTACTCGTCGTACAGAATCTCGCCCGCAGGGTTGACCACAAACACAGCCCGTGCCAGCAGACCGTTTTCCGCCATCCTCACACCCGCGGCTTTCGCAAAACTGCGGTCCTTGAAATCGGATGTGGCGATCAGGTTGTCGTTCTGTTCCATGTCCATCCAGCGCTTCAGCGCAAAGGGCAGGTCCATGGACACCGATACCAGTTTTACATCCGTGCCCTCCAGGGCGTGCATGAATTTGGCCAGCTCCGCGGAGCAGACCGGGGTGTCGGCACTGGGGACCGAGAGGATGATTTTCGTTCCTTCGATCTTCATGGGATCGATCTGGGCCAGGTTCACGTCAGTGACCGTGAAATCCGGCATGATGCTTCCGGGCTTGAGCCGGGTGCCTTCCAGCGTCACGGGAGCGCCTGCAAATGTTGTCATATTGATGTCCTCCTGCAGGCATTTTCCCCGGTTTTTCTCATTCCTGCATGTCTGATGCCCGGCATCAGTCTGCGCAGAGCCTGTAGCCGATCCCTTTCTTCGTTTCGATGAACCCTGCTGCGCCAATGGAATCCAGTTTTTTGCGCAGCCGGTTGACGTTGACCGACAGGGCGTTTTCGTCCACATAGCAATCCGTCTTCCACAGGCCTTCCATCAGGTCCTCGCGGGACACAATGACGTTGCGTCTCTCCATGAGCATTCGCAGGATCCGGGCTTCGTTCCGGGTGAGTTCCGCCGTTCTGCCCTCCAGGGAAATGGTGTTTTCATCGGTATTGAACCGCAGCCCGTGATGTTCCAGCGTCCGGGTCTTCCCTGCAAAATCATAGGTCCGACGCAGCAGAGCCTGGATCTTGAACGCCAGCACCTGCATGTCAAAGGGCTTGGTCATGTAGTCATCCGCTCCCTGGGAGACCGCCGTAACGATGTTCATCGCGTCATCTGCACTGGACAGAAACAGGATGGGAACTTTGGAATGCAGACGGATCTGTCTGGTCCATTCAAAGCCGTTGCGGTAGGGCAGGCTCACGTCCATGATCACCAGGTCCGGATTCCATTCATTCACGGTTTCCAGTACCCTGTCAAACACCTCCACGCATTTCGCGTCATAGCCCCAGGATCCCAGAAACTGGGTGGTCTTCCGGGCGATGACCATGTCGTCTTCCACCATTAGTATTTTGTACATATCACGCCTCCTGGTCCTCTGTCACGATCCGGTCGCAGGCCTTGAAGGGGAATGCCGGAATGCCCGTGGCAGACCGGATGCGGACAACAGGGTCACATTCCAGCCCATGGCTGCCGGTCCAGGCCAGCGAATCGCTGCCGGTCTCCAGGACCTGGTCAAACCATACCCGGTCTGGTGTCTGCCGGACGACCTTCGGTCCATCCTGGTAAGGCTCCAGTCCCAGCATGGCAGCCGCCATGCGGCCCATGCGATATCCTGGAATGGTTTTGTTTTGGGGGTGAATGTTTTCGTGGTCTCCGGCATCCAGCAGGCACACGATCTTCGCGTCAGAATCCGCTTCAGCCACCGCCATCTGCGCCAGACGCAAAGTCCCCCAGTCTTTGTCCGGATTGTATTCCATGTACCCCGGCAGCTGGGCGATGACCACCGGCAGGTCCGGCTGTTCCAGTTCCCTTCGCCAGCGGGCCAGGAGCTTTGTGAGCAGCGATTTGTAGCCTTTCGCAAACTTCGTATCTTCTTCTCCCTGATACCACAGCAGGATATCCGGGGCCAGTCCCTTCAGGTGCGTGGCCATCGTATCCCACAGACCGGCCGGACGCAGGAAATCCTTCCGTCCCTTCGGCCCCGGAAACGGGGTATGCCCCATGATGTCCTTTTTCTCCGCCCGACTCAGTTCGGGATGGGCTTTGTCAAAGTCGGCAAACCGCCGGTTGTAGTCGTCCACTTCCTGTTCGAAAGCGGCAATGCGGGCATCTTCCTCTTCATCGGTCTGGTCCGCAATGTCCGCCCAGTAGTCAGTGACATAAAACGCCTCCAGGGCCGGATCGGCTTTCAGGTCCTCTTCCGGCACCCAGCTCGAGGCACTGGATCCGCCCTTGTAACAGCCCACAAGGCCGATGGGCCGACCGGTACGTTCAGCCACTTCCAGGGTTGCGAGCAGCCCCACTGCCGAAACATCGCCGATGGCATCCGGTTTCAGCCGGTGCCACTGCATGTCCTCTCCGGAATCGTGACCGGGGTACAGGATCCGCGGCACCTGGAGCCAGGAAATGTCCTTTCCCTCCAGCCGTCGACAGATCTCGTCTTCGTTCAGGGAATCCCGGACGGGCCACTCCATGTTGGACTGACCCGCTGCGAGGATCACCAGGCCGTGGCGCACATTGTGCAGCGTGACCCGGCTGTCGCCATCCGCAAGAAGCATGTCACCGTCTTCGAAGGCACTCTCCCAGGTGCCGTCTGTGACCGGTACAGGGCGGCCGTTGACCGTCACCTCCGGCTGGTCGGAATACCCCCAAAGGTGGGTCAGGATGGCGTCATCCTGGATATAGTCAGGCAGTCTGATCATGAACGCTCCTTTCTGTCTGGTGAAGAAACCGCACAAGCAGCACCGTACCGATGATCGTCATGATGAACTCGGCCGCAAACTGCGAGAAGCCCAGGCCGTACATCGGCCACAGGCGGTCAAAGAGAAACATGAAGGGGATTTCCAGGATCACCTTCCGGCATATGGCCATGAACAGCGCCAGGTTGCCTTTGCCTGCTGCCTGGAACACACCCACGGCAAGAAAATCCACGGCCAGAAACGGGATTGCCAGGGAGAGTCCCCGCAGCAGGACCTGGCCGATGGCCACAGTCGCCGGATCCTGGATGAACCAGCGCACGATCGTCGACGGGAACAGTTCAAAGACCACACACACGGCGGCCAGGAAGCCGAAGGTGATTTTGGCAGTGAATAAAATGGCTTCCTTCATCCGGGTGATGTTCAGCGACGCATAGTTGTATCCCACCAGAGGCATGACACCCTGGGAAATGCCCTGGGCAGCATACATCGGCACCATGGCCACTTTCATGCCGATGCCCATGGCCGCCACGGCTTCTGTGCCGTATCCTGCTGCGAGGTTGTTCGCAATGACCTGCCCGGCAACATTGAGCAGGTTCTGAATGCTGGCAGGGACCCCCACCGCAAAGACGCCCAGAGGGACGCGGCCCTTCAGGGAGAACAGGCGGATGTTCAGGCTCACGACGGTTTTTTCCCGTCGGATGAAGACATAGGCAATGAAATACAGTACCGCGAAGCAGTTGGAGATCAGGGTGGCCAGTGCAGCCCCTTCGGCTCCCATGCCGAATCCCAGGATAAACACCGGGTCCAGGAGGATGTTCAGGAAACAGCCGCTCATGGTTCCCAGAGCCGCATGGGAGGTGGCGCCTTCCGCCCGGACCAGATAGGCCATGACCACGTTCAGGATCGCCGGGGTGGCGCCGACGATCACGGTCCACAGCAGGTAGCGCCCCGTGGGCTGGTATGTGGCGGTGGAAGCGCCGAGCATGTACAGCAGCGGTTCAATGAAGACCAGTGTCAGCAAAGAGAAGATCAGGGAGCAGAACAGCGATCCGTAAAACCCGAAGGAGGAACTCCGGGCAACGGTTTTCAGGTCCCGGGCGCCCAGGGCGCGGCTCATCATGGAGCTGGCACCTACGCCGAACAGGTTGTTGATCGCATTGAAGGCCAGCAGCACCGGTGCCGCCAGGGAAACTGCGGCGGTCTGGATGGGGTCATTGGCCAGGCCGACGAAGAACGTATCCGCCAGGGAATAGAGCACCGTGACCAGGCTGGCTGCGGCTGTGGGTACAGACAGGGCGAATACCGCTTTGGGGATGGATTCGGATTCAAACAGATATGTGCGGTCCTGTTTCATTGTGACACCTCGCTTTGTCAAAGTTCCTATGAAAAAAGGACTCCGAAGAGTCCTGTAGATGCAACTAGTCGTTCAGACGGTTGTCGATATCGGCAATTTCGGCTTCCAGCTGTGCGATGAAGTCTTCCTTGTCTTCGATCTGCTGCTGGATGTCGACCATTTCAGCCTCGGATACCAGGCCGAACATGTCGTCCTGCAGACGGCTGATCTGACGCTTCTGGTTGGCGATGATTTCCTGTTTGCGCACGCGGGAGTCGCTCATGCGGTTTCTCCAGTCCATCTGCCGGGCTTCGGAGTTCTTCTTCAGTCCGTCGAAATAGCTGTCCATCTGTTCGCGCAGGGCTGCCCACAGTTCGTCGTCACGGTTTTTGCCGGTGGATCCGATGGCTTTCCAGTCAGCAGTGATCTGCTTCATGGTCTGCGTGTTCTGGCGGCTGTAATCCTCTTTTTCGGCGATTGCCTTTGCCTGGTCGATCAGGCCGCGTTTCTTGGCGGCACGGATCGCCTGTTCCTTGTGCAGCTCATCGTAGTAGGCGTTGCGTGCTTCGTAGAACTGCTGACGGGCACCGTTGAATTCTTCCCACAGGTTGTCGTCGTATTTGCGGCCGGCAGATCCTGCTGCCTTCCACTCGTTCATCAGGTCACGCATCTTGTTGGATGTCTTCTGCCATTCGTGGGAATCGGCCAGTTCCTTGGCCTTTTCGATCAGCTCGGCCTTTTTGGTCCGGGCTTCCTGGCGGCGCTGTGTCTGTTCTTCCCAGTGTGCGTGCTTGCGGTCATAGAAAACCTGGCGCGCAGCCTGGAACTGTTCCCACAGCTGGTCGTCCACGACCTTGCCGGCGGAACCGGCGGCCTTCCAGGCGTCCATCAGATCGTTCATGATCTGTGTACCCTGGTTGAAGTTTTCGATATTGGCGGTTTCCTTCGCCTTTTCGATCAGGTCTTCCTTCTGAGCCTGGGTAGTCTTGTAGAGCTCGTTGCGTTTTGCATACACTTTGTCCACATAGCTTTCGAATTCATCCCGCAGGCCGTCTTCGTAATCGGATTCCCAGTAGTGGATCCGGTTCCAGCGCCGCTTCATGTCGTTGACTGCACGCAGAGCGGCAGCACCGTCGGTTTCCAGGTCGAGGCTCTTGATCTCCTCGATCAGTTCCTGTTTGCGCTGGATGTCCGCATCCATGTCCATGTCTTCTACATCATAGATTTCATCATTTGCCATTTGTTATACCCTCACTTTACCCAGTTAGAAGCTGTTATTAACTGCTTTTACCATTCTAGCACAGTCGGATTTAAAAGAGAAATGTGAATTTTGCGGATGTCAACCGCTGTTTTTCCGGCCTCCGCCACGGCGTTTCAGGCGCGTCAGATGCTGCAGGACCATCAGGGAGACCAGCAGCCAGAGCTGCTCCGTCACCCATACAGAGAGGATGGACAGCGACACACACTGATACAGAAACGGCAGGACCAGACCCGCTGCCAGCGGGGTGAACAGATACACCCACCGGATGCGCCCCGGGAGCACCGCCACAGATACCAGCAGACGCAGCCCATAGAGGATCAGCAGGATCCGGCAGGTGATGTCCACACCCGTCGGGGCGGCCAGATCATGGAAGAAGCCGAAACCTGCAGGATTCCGGGCAGTCAGGATGTCCATCCAGAGACACAGGGTGCATGCAATGGCGGAAAGGGCACACAGGACAAAGCCGCGGGTGGCCGGCAGAGCGTACCGGAAATGGCGGTTCTCCAGCAGGGAGACCCTGAGCTGCTGCCTGGCTGCCTCCAGCTGTTCAGGTTCCAGCGACTGTCTGTCCAGCTGTGCCCAGACCGCATTCCGGTGATGGACCAGCTGCTTCATGCGGACATTTTCGAGTCCAAGTGCAATGCGGATGCTGAGTACGGCAATCACGCCAAGAATCACCAGAATCATGGGCTTTCCTCCTTCGTTACCCTGATTCTGACAGATGTTCCCCTGCCGCAAAAGGTCAGATTGTCTTTTCCGCTTCATGCAGGAACATTTGGATATCCAGATGTCACACTTGGTGTTTTTTCTGTCTCAAAGGCAGAGAACAGCCAATACCGGAACAAATTGGTTCACGGAAAACAGGTTCTTTCATCCATGTCTCGAGCAGGTCCACGACCGGTCCCCTGCTCCATGATGGCATACTGTTCTCTGGATGCCGGCAATCCTTATAGTATTGGATGCTTGCCGTCGCCTGGCCTGAGTTGCGTCCAAAAGACCTGATGTCTGTTTTGTCCAGAAAATTTCCAGGAATATGGAAAAAGTCCGGATGAAATGAATCGCTTACATTTGTAGAATTAGGGTACATCAAAAGTATAGACATATAGTTGGAAACAACATGTCATTGAGAAGAAAGGAACTTTTATGAAAAACTGGTTTACTCAATTTCAGGCACCCCTGATGAAGTTCGGCGAGAAGCTGTCCCGCAACAAGACCCTGCAGATCCTGCGGGATGCCTTCATGCTGGCCTTCCCGCTGACAATCTTCGGATCCATCACACTGATCATCGCCAACTTCCCGTTCCTGGCTCAGATCATCGGCGAAAGCGCCGCCGCTTCCCTGAACGCGATGCTCGGACCGGCTTCCACAGCTACCATGTCCATCGCAACGGTCTTCACTGTCCTGGGCATTGGCTATTATTTCTCCTGTGACCGAAAGGTGGATCCAATCTTCGGAGCTGCCATCGCACCGGCTGCTTTCGCCTGGTCACACCTATGGAAACCGTCTTCGAGCTCGAGACCGGTGGCTCTGTCGTGGTCGGAAACGTTCTGGACATCAACCGGCTGGGTGCCAAAGGCATGTTTGTGGGGATGATCGGCGCTTTCCTGGCTTCATGGCTCTACAGCTGGACCACCAAAAAGAACTGGACCATCAAAATGCCGGACACCGTTCCGCCTGCTGTCTCCAAATCCTTCTCGGCGCTGATTCCCGCCTGTCTCACATTGAGTGTATTCCTGCTGATCCGGATCGTCTTCCAGTTCACGCCCTGGGGCAATATTCATGACTTCTTCTACGAAATCGTTAAGGGTGTGCAAGGATGAGGGAGACCTGGCCGTCTGATACTGCTTGCGCCGCAGATGACCTGGGCCAGGCAGGAAATGGAACAGCTGTTTCCCGATGCCCTGATTCTCGCCATCGGCCAGAGCGAGTACGGTCTTGGTGAGCCGGAAATGATCGGGCGGGAAATTCTGAAGCTGTGCCGGCAGGTCGACGGCGATGACTGACCGCATCCGGATCTGCCGGTTCTGTCAGATACAAAAAAACACGGAGCTTTCATCACCTGTCTGACAGGGTGAAAAGGTCCGTGTTTTTGCATGCACAGGGCGCTTCCATCGCCACCGGAAAAGCGACCCGTCAGGACCGCTTCTGTTCGTTCGTTTCCTTTTCCAGGTTTTCCCGGGCTATGCTCAGCATCAGCTTGATCCGGTTCTCCTGGTTCACCCGCGCCGCCCCGGGGTCATAGTCGATCGCGACGATGTTCGCCTCGGGATACAGGCGGCGGACCTTGGAAATCATGGCCTTGCCCGCAATGTGGTTGGGCAGGCAGCCAAAGGGCTGGGCACACACAATGTTGCTGTAGCCGCTCAAGGCCAGCTCCGCCATTTCCGCCGTCAAAAGCCATCCCTCTCCCATCTTGCATCCTGTGCCGATCAGCGGCGCCGCCAGTTCCTTCAGCCGGCGGTAGCGGGCAGGGACCGTGAACTCCGGGTACTGCCCGATGGCATCCATGACCAGTGATTCGTATTTCGTCAAATATGTGAGCATGACGCCGTTGAGCACCTGCGTGCTTTTCTTCCCGCCATACAGCCGCACATCTTCCAGAGGCATATCCGCCGCATACAGCAGAAACTGCATGATGCCCGGCATCATGACTTCACAGTCCTGCTTTCGCAGGAACTCCTCCAGGTGGTTGTTGGCCAGGGCCGAATACTTCACGTAGATCTCGCCCACGATCCCGGTCTTGACCTTCGAGACGCGGTGGACGGGAATTTCGTGGAAGGTGCGCGCGATCCGCGCATCGTTTTGCTTCATAGACCGCAGGTCATACCCGCTTCCCTGCGAAAACTGCTTCGACAGATACTTGATCCAGGCGTTCACCAGCGCATCCGTCTGCCCGGGCTCCACCTCATAGGGCCGGACCTGGTTGGCCAGGATCATGAGCAGGTCGCCATAGGCCATGCAGGCAAGCATCTTGCGCAGAAACGGGAGCGTGATCCGGAACCCCGGGGCATCATCCAGCCCCTGCAGGTTCAGGGAAATCACCGGCACCTGTCCCATGCCCGCATCCCGCAGTGCCTTGCGCAGCAGCGACACATAATTGGAAGCCCGGCAGCCGCCGCCGGTCTGAGGCAGGATCAGGGCTGTATGGTCCGGATCGTATCCCCCGGATTCCAGGGCCGAAATCATCTGGCCGATGGTAAGCAGCGCCGGATAACAAGTGTCATTGTGCACATACTTCTGCCCCGTGCGGCTGACCTCCGGACCCTCGTTGGTGAGCAGCGCCGCCCGGTATCCCGACTGACGGAGCACGTTTTCCAGGAGATGGAAGTGAATGTCCACCATATCCGGAAACAGGATGGTGTGGGTCTGCCGCATCTCTTCGGTGAAGACCGGATGCGGGACACGTTCTGTCATGCGAGTCCTCCCGGCCGGTCACTTTGATCCGCCGTCTGACCGGTCTCTGTCAGGACAGCCGGACCGGACACGGTCCGGCAGTCTGTCTGCTTCTGTCTGCCCTTCGCCGCCGCAAACAGCGACCGCAGGCGGATCTTCACGGCTCCCAGATTGGTGATCTCGTCAATCTTCACCTGAGTGTACAGACATCCGGCACTTTCCAGGATCGCCCGGACTTCATCCCCGGTGATCGCGTCCACGCCGCAGCCAAAGCTCACCATCTGCACAAGCTGGATCTTCGGGTCCTGCTGTGCAGCCACCCACTGGGCTGCCGAGTAGAGCCTGGCATGATAGGTCCACTGGTTCAGGACATCCGTCCGGGCCTGATCCGTGTGATGGAACACTGAATCTTCCGAGAGCACGAGCCGGCCTGTTGAGGCAATGTACTGGTCAATGCCGTGAATGACCTCCGGATCCGCATGATAGGGGCGTCCGCAGAGCACCACGATTTCCTGCCCCGTCTGCCTGGCCTCCTGCAGCCAGACATCCGCCTGATTGCGTATGTCTTCCATGTAGTCATCCAGCGCATCATAGGCTGCCGACACCGCCTTCTGCACTTCCCGCAGCCGGACTGTGTCATCCACTTCTTCCTTCAGAAATTTCCAGAAATGCTTTGCGAAGTCCTTCCGCCGGTGGATCCCCAGATAAGGCATGAGCAGCTTTTCCTGCGGCAGGGTGCTCTGGATCGACTCCGGATAGTAGGCCACCACGGGACAGTTGTAGTGGTTCACGCTTTTGTCTTCATCCACATTGTAGGACAGACAGGGATAGAAAATGTCCTGCACACCGCGGTCCTTCAATGCCTGGATATGTCCATGGGCCAGCTTCGCCGGATAGCAGACCGTGTCGCTCGGGATCTTTCCCTGCCCCTTGTGATACATGGACAGACTCGAAAATCCTGAAATCTCCACCCCGAAGTCCAGCGACGTGAACAGCGTGTGCCAGAAAGGCAGGAGCTCGTACATGTTCAGGACCAGCGGAATGCCGATGGTCTTCCGGCGCCCCTTCCGGCTCGCAAAGCACGCCAGCTGCTGCCGCTTGTATTCATACAGATTGTGACCCGGTCTGGCCGATGCATGCCTGACCGGTTTTTCGCAGCGGTTGCCCGCCACACACACCTTGCCGCCATCGAACACGTTCACCGTCAGCCGGCAGTTGTTGGTGCATCCCTGACACACCGTGGGCTTCACCGTATGCTGGAGGGCCAGCACCTGGTCACGGGACCGCAGCGTGCTCGATGTCAGTCCCTGTTCACGGGCATACAGCGCGGCGCCGACAGCCCCCATGAGACCGGCTGCAGCCGGCCGGGTGACAGGCATGCCCAGTTCCAGCTCGAAGGCCCGCAGCACCGCGTCGTTCAGGAACGTGCCTCCCTGCACAATGATGTGATCCCCGAGCTTCTGTCCCTGTTTCAGGCGGATGACTTTGTACAGGGCGTTCTTCACCACCGACACAGCCAGTCCCGCCGCGATGTCTTCCATCGCCGCGCCGTCTTTTTGCGCCTGTTTCACGGAGGAGTTCATGAACACCGTGCAGCGGCTGCCCAGATCCACCGGTCTGGTTCCCTTCAGGGCATGGTCGCAGAAAGTCTCCATATCATATCCCAGGGTCTGGGCGAAGGTCTGCAGGAAAGAGCCGCAGCCGGAGGAACAGGCTTCGTTCAGGAAGATCTGGTCAATGGCGCCGTTGCGGATCCGGAAACACTTGATGTCCTGCCCGCCGATGTCAATGATGAAGTCCACATCGGGATCATAGGCTTTCGCCGCTGTGTAGTGCGCCACGGTTTCCACCACACCCAGATCCACCCCGAAGGCCGACCGAATGATGTCTTCCCCATATCCTGTGGCGGCACTGCCCAGGATCCGGCAGCCGGGATACCGGTCATAGAGCTCCAGCAGGAAGTCCCGGACATGACTGACCGGCTGCCCGCCGGAAGGCAGGTAGCGGTAAAAGGCAATGGTGCCGTCTTCAGTCAGTGCCGCGCATTTGGTCGTGGTGCTTCCCGCATCGATGCCGATGAAAAACGACACGCGCTCATCCGTGCAGGGAAGAGGTTCCGGCAGATCCTGACCATACCGGTCTTCAAAGGCGATCCGTTCCCGGCGGTCCCGGAACAGCGGGCGCAGGGAGTCATAGGACTGCCATCCCGCCAGGTCCGGGATGCGGTCTGCCAGTTTCTCCAGGTCGAAGGCTTCGTCAGCCGCCAGCAGGGCCGCTCCGTAGGCCACATAATAAAGGGACAGCGGCGGGCAGGTTCCCTCCAGGTGCAGGTTCCGGTCAAAGGTGTCCCGCAGCATGGAGAAAAACGTCAGCGGTCCGCCCAGGTACACCACATTGCCCGCAATGGGTCTGCCATGGGCCAGACCGGCGATGGTCTGGGAGACCACGGCCTGGAAAATCGAGGCGGAAATATCCTCCTTCGTGGCTCCCTGGTTCAGCAGCGGCTGGATGTCGCTTTTCGCAAACACGCCACACCGGCTGGCGACAGGATAGAGCTTTTCGTGGTTCATTGCCAGGGCATTCATTTCATCCTGGCTGATCTGCAGCAGCGTCGCCATCTGGTCAATGAAGGCGCCGGTCCCGCCGGCGCAGGAGCCGTTCATGCAGAAATCCGTGCCGCCGGTCAGAAAGAGGATCTTGGCATCTTCTCCCCCCAGTTCGATCACGACATCCGCATCCGGCCGGAGTGTCGTGACGGCGGTTCGTGTCGCAAAAACCTCCTGGGCAAAGGGGATCCCAAGCTGTTCACTCAGGCCGATCCCGGCAGAGCCCGAGATGCAGAGTCTGTGTTTTCCGGGAAATTTTTTCCCCAGTGCCAGGAGGACTTCCCGGGCTTTTTCGGCGATCCGGGAAAAGTGGCGTTCGTATTGGGTATGACAGACATGGCCGGTTTCATCCAGCACAACAGTCTTGATGGTGGTGGAACCGATGTCCAGTCCGATTCGGTGCATAGGCCGCCTTTCTAATCCAGATTCTTATGTTTTCATGAAGATTCATGAAAAGTCTGGAAAATCAGAGCTATTTTAGCCGAATCAAAAACCGGTTTCAAGGAAACAGCCACCTGGGACCATGTCCCGGCGACCCGTCGGCAGTTTGGGCTTGCCGGTGTGGCAGGACGAAAAAAGGCCGGACCGGCCAGAACGGCCAGCCCGGTGATACGGGGCTGGAAAGAAAAAGGAGTCTATTCCTCGGTTTCTTCACTCATGCCCTTCACCAGCTGGTAGTAAGTCCGGCTGGTGAGGCCGTATACGATGACGTACAGAATGGCGAAGATGGCAAACACGATCAGGCACGTGATCATGAACAGCGTGATGTCCCCCATCCCCAGCAGGGCGAGCATTTTGGAGATCATCGGAAAGGCAAACGCCACATGGATCCCGGCCATGGCCAGTGGCAGGAAGAAGACAGCCAGGACCTGGAAGTGGATGGTTTTCCGGATCTGCCGGTTGTCCAGCCCCACGCGGGTCATGATGTCAAAGCGCTTCTGGTCCTCGAATCCTTCGGATATCTGCTTGTAGTACATGATGAGCACGCTGGCCATCACAAACAGGATCGAGACAAAGATCCCCACAAACAGGAAACTGCCATACATGGACTGCAGGGACAGGGCGAAATTCTGACGTGTGTCGCCGAAGGGCCTTGCGCCGGTGATCTGCTCGAAGGCATCCTTCAGAACCCCCGCATCTCTGTCGGGATCCGGGCTGTTGAAGGCAAAGATGTTTGTGACATTCCGCTGCTCTTCCGGCACCAGGGTCTGCAGCCAGGCAATGTCTGCTTCATCCGGCAGCACCACCAGCATGGGATTGCCCATCATGTTGATCCCAAGACCCGATGGCGGGAATCCGTCCACAGTTCCGGCGACAGACCAGGTCCTGTCGCCAATGGTCAGCGAACTGCCCCAGCTGTCGGATCCGGGGTTGATCAGCACCTGCCCGGGTTCGAGTGTGTAGTCAGTGCCCTCCGCATTGTTGTACTGACCCACGGGAATGAACTCGAAGAGCCTCATATCGGGTTTTCCATACTCTCCCAGATTGCTTACGGTATCCCCGCTGACAGTGCCGGGGATGTCAAACAGCGTATACGCCATGACATCCGTTGCCTGCACGCCGCTTTGTGCCAGTGCCTGGTCAAAATCCTGCAGGTAGTTGCCATCCTGGGAGTAAATGGACAGAGTGGTTTCCCTGGGATAGGCGGTCTCCACAGACTGGTCCATGCCCATCATGAGACAGATCGTGGTGGACAGCGCCACCAGCACCATGGTTGACAGGATGCAGATGTTGGCCAGGCTCGCCGCGTTGGCCTTCATGCGGTACTTCATGCCGGAAACCGAAATGAAGTGACTGGTCTGGTAATAGAAGCGCCGGTTTTTCTGCAGCATGTTCAGCAGGGCGATGCTGCCGGCCGAAAACAGCAGATAGGTGCCGACAATGACCAGGATCACTGCCAGGAAAAACAGGACGAAGGCATCCATGGGGTTCTGGACCCACAGCGCCAGTCCATACCCGGCACCGAGACAGAGCAGGCCTCCCAGTGCCAGGAGCCAGCGGTTCTTCGGCTCCTTTTCCCCCTCTGCCTGCGCATGGAGCAGTTCGATGGGGCTGGAGACATTCACCATGAAAAAGCCATAGACCACCAGCAGCACATAGACCGCCCCGGTGTAGAGCACCGTCTGCACCACAGCCGCACCGGAAATCCCGAACTCCAGCGGCAGGTCAATATTCATGAGGCGCCCGATGAGCAGGTACATCCCCTTGTCCAGGATCATGCCCAGGCCAATGCCGGCCACCAGGCTGACACCCCAGCAGATCAGCAGCTCCACAAACAGGACCATGGCGATGTCCTTTTTTGCCAGTCCCAGAATGTTGAAGAGGCCGAATTCCCGCTTGCGCTGTTTCATCAGGAAGCTGTTGGTGTAAAACAGGAAGATCACTGTGAAAAGCACAATGACCAGTTCCCCGAACCCGAGCATCATCTGCATCTGGGCCCCGCCGAAGGACTCGGACACCACCGCGCTGTTTTCCAGACTGATGACCAGATACAGCATCAGGGTGCAGAGTGCGGATGTCAGCATGAACGGGATCGTGGTCCGTTTGTTGCGGCGCAGGTTCGAAAAGGCGAGTTTTGCGGAGAGCCTCATGCCCGTTCGCCTTTCCGGGACATCATGGTCAGCGTCCGGCTGATGTCTTCATAGAATTCGCTGCTGGAGCGGTCTCCCTTGTAGATCTGGTGGAAGACCCGGCCATCCTTGATGAACAGCACCCGGCCGGCGTAGCTGGCGGCTTTCATGGAATGCGTGACCATCAGAATGGTCTGGCCTTCCTGGTTGATGCGGGTGAACAGGTTCAGGACGTCTTCGCTGCTGCGGGAATCCAGGGCGCCTGTCGGTTCGTCCGCCAGGAGGATCTCCGGGTTGGTGATCAGGGCCCGGGCGATGGATACCCGCTGTTTCTGTCCGCCGGAAACCTCATAGGGGTACTTCTTGAGGATGGAGGAAATGCCCAGGGTTTCCGCCAGCGGTGTAAGTTTTTTCATCATCACCGGATATTTTTCCTTGGCGAGCACCAGCGGGAGCAGGGCGTTGTCTTTGTTGGTGAAGGTATCCAGGAGGTTGAAGTCCTGGAAGACAAATCCAAGGTGGCTGCGGCGGAAGGCCGCCAGTTCCTTGCCGCGGATCTTTGCGAGATCGCGGCCGTTGAGCAGCACCTTGCCGGCGGTTGGCCGGTCAAGGGCGGCGAGTATGTTCAGCAGGGTGGTTTTGCCGGATCCGGATTCACCCATGATGGCGACAAATTCCCCTTCCTGCACGTCGAAATTCACATTGTCCAGAGCCTGGACCTGGGTGCCGGAAAACCGGCTCGAATAGATCTTTTTCAGATCCCTCACTTCAAGTAATGCCATAATTGCGTTCCATCTCCTTTTGACAGTGACATGATACCGGTCCGGGCTGCCGGGGTTCCATCGCCTTGTCTTACAGAACGGCGCTGTATCTTACAAAGAAGAAAGAATCACG